>Ga0352977_1008098_pt1 | contig 22897 bp, 2 predicted proteins | sample Cowrumwitchgrass_2_FD_205946 | JGI IMG/M metagenome (GOLD analysis project Ga0352977, IMG submission 205946) | Metatranscriptome of Cow rumen microbial communities from the University of Illinois at Urbana-Champaign, USA - Cow X-1 switchgrass... | ecosystem: Host-associated > Mammals > Digestive...
CACCGGTACCAGCTACACGGACCAAACCAATTTCAGCGGTTATCACTACTATTACCTCAAGTCGAACAAATCCGATGGCTCCAAGTCGGCCAAGTCCTCCTACGCATACGCTTTCGTGGCGCCGGAAGGTCCTGTTCCCACTGGCTTAACCGCCGAACTCAACAACCACAACGTCAGCCTTACCTGGCAGGCCCCTACCTCCTCTTCCGTGTTGCGCTACGGCACCTCCAATACAAAAAGCGGACAGAAAGGAGAGGACAACGGACCGACCTACTGGGCCCAACGCTTCACCCCTTCCACCCTCGTTCAGTACGCCGGAAGCTCCATCGATAGCCTCAGCCTCTACTTCGTTAAGGCAGGCACCTACGACCTCTATCTCTACGACGGCACTCCTAACGGGACGGGCACCCAACTCTTCCATACCTCGGTGACCCCGACCCAAACCAAGGTCTGGACCTCGGTGGCAGTTACGCCTTCCGTGGCCATCGACCATACCAAAGACCTTTGGATCGTCGCCTACGCCCCCCAATCGATCACAACCCCTGCCGCCTATTGCGAAATCAGCGACGATCCGACCGGCTTTTCTAGTCTATTGTGCACCAACGGGAAAAACTGGTGGACCTACAGTTATAGCAAAGCCTGGATGATGAAAGCCATCCTCTCCACCGGCAGCTATACCTACAACGTACTTCGCGACGGAACTCAGAAAGCCACGGGATTGAACACCCTCAGCTATACCGACAACAACGTCCCCTCGGGCACGCATCATTACACCGTCACCACCAACTACAACAACGGCAACAGCGTCTCCTTCCCAAGCCAATCGGTCCGGGTGGACATCGAGACCCGCTTCACCGTCACCTTCAACGCCGGTAACGGCTCTTGCAGCACCACCTCCATACAACAAACCGAGCAAGGCGCTTCCATCGTCCTTCCCAGCGCTACGCCCTCCTCGGCATGCCAAACTGAAGGCTACACCTTCGCCGGATGGTCCACCGAGATCATCGAGGCGGAATCGGAAGAACCCGCACTCCTGCTCGCAGGAAGCAATTATATTCCTACCGACAACCTCACGCTGTACGCCGTTTACAAAAACGTCCAAGGTCAGCATGGATGGAGCCTTGCCCGCACCATTCATGACGGCGACTCCATCCGTATCGTCTGCACAGGACACAGCATCGAGTTCAGCAACAGCACTGGCGACGGAGCCACTTTCAACGTCAACAACGCCCCGCTCTACCCCTTCACCGTCGTGCAAGTCGCTAACGGCTATCGATTCAGAGACGCCAACGGCAAGTTCCTCTATAGGACCAGCTATGGGGTCAATGTGACCAACTCCTCTACAGCCGGTATCTGGACCATCGAAATGGTGAATGGCACCGCCATCGTTCGTTCGGGTGGTTACCAAATGTTGGCTTCCAAGATAGGAAGCCAAAGCTTGTTCGTATGCCTCCCCTACGATCCCTCCAACCTAAACACCAATAACAAGAACATCCAGTTCTACCGCTATACCACGAGCAACTTCTGTTCGTACGATCACAGCCCGAACTGCGGCACCATCCTTCAAGCTCCCACCATCACGCCTTACGCCGATGGCATCTATCTCGATCAAGTGACCATCACCATGAGCACTACTGCCAGCGATGCCCTCATCCGTTATACCCTCGACGGCAGCGACCCGACCGCCACCAGCACCCTGTATGTCAACACGACCGCTGGTAAACCCAAGGTTAGCAGCAACACCACCGTCAAGGCCAGAGCGTTCAAGAGTGGCTATTCCAGCAGTGCCGTCACGACCATGAGCTATGAGTTCGCCACCGCCTACTCCAGCATCGCCGCCTTCAAGACCGCCGCCAACAGCGATCAGATCGCCAAGATCACCAGCACCATGAGGGTCACCCAGCAATATGGCCGCTACCTGTACATCTGCGACAACACCGCAGGCCTGCTTGTCTTCGATGACTACAACCTGCTTACCGACACTTTCCAAGATGGCGATTACATCGGCAATGTGTTTGGACGCTATAAAGTCGTGAACGGTCAAGTCATGCTCGTCCTGATGCACAATATCGAGAAGACCGGCGAGAACGAGCCCGTGGAACCGACTAAGAAGACCATCAGCACCGTCAACAGCAACTACAGCACCTACGATGCCCAGCTGATGCTCTTCGAGGGCGTACGCTTCACTCGCAGCTCGGAGGCATTCAACCTCGACACCATCTCCATCCTCCAAGGAGGCAAAAAACTGATCGCCCGAGACAAGTTCGGCACCGTTGATTGCCCCATTGACAACACGCTGACCTACGACGTCATCGGCATCATGGGTATGGAAGGCACACAAAGGAGACTGTACCCCCGTAGCAACGAGGACATCCGAATGTATTACAGCATCACCATCGCTGATACGGAGAACGGCACCGTGACTACCAACAAGAACGCCGCCGCCGAACACTCCGTCATCACCCTCACCGTCACCCCGAACAGCAACTACCACCTCCAATCGCTGTATTATTACGGCAGCGACCCGAACACCACTATCGATATCGACCCGAGCACCCTCAGTTTTGAGATGCCCTCTGAGAACATCACCATCGTGGCCACCTTTGAAGAGGATGTGTTCTATACCGTCACCTTCAACCCGGGCTCTGGAAACTGCGGAACCACCTCGTTGACGGAGAGCAGCTGGAACTCCGGTATCGTCCTCCCCGACGCTACGCCATCTGACGCCTGTGCCTCCCAAGGCTACAGCTTCCAAGGTTGGACCGACCATGTCGTCAATGAGACGATGGCTCGTCCGACGCTTTATCTCCCCAACAGCACCTACCACCCCACCCAAAACCAAACCCTCTACGCCGTATATGCCATCATGGGCGACGAGTGGCAAGAAGTGCTTACGACCTCCAACCTCTATGATGGTGAATACGTCATCGCTACCTTGTATAACTCCGTGTATTACTTCTTGTATCAAGAAGGAGCCACCACCAGTGTGAAGGCCAAACGAATGAAACTCACCAATGGCATCCCCACCCGGTACATGACGCAACCCGATCCTCAAGAGAATCTCTGGACCATCGAAGCCATCAGCAACACGGAGCGCTCCATCACCTATCGCGACGGAAACGATGTGACCTTCTACCTGAAAGCCTTTGCCGACAACGACATTAATACCATCGAGGTCACTCCTTCGAATCCTAATGCCGGATGGGTGTTCAGCAACAATACCAACGTGAATACGAAGAAAGGGGTACTTGCCCGATTCCCCAATCCTGTTCCTGACAAGGCCGTGCGCTACCTCGACATCAGCAACAACCTCTCATTCTGGTACAACAAAACGGCTTATAACTACATTGGCGAGATGCACCTGTTCCGTGCCCCTTCCAACATCTATTCTACCAACCCCTCCTGCCAACCTCTGGTAGCTACCCCCGAGTTCGTCAACGTACCCGATGGACTCATCTATGATGACAATTATATGGTGACCATCACCTGCGAAACCCAAGGAGCCACCCTCTATTACACCACCGACGGCAGCACCCCGGACAACACCGCTACCGTCTATAACGGTCCCTTCGGCATCAACGAGAGTTGCACCATCAACGCCATCGCCTATCTCAATGGTCAGCACAGTGCCGTGGCTACCCAAAGCTTCAACTTCCCTGCCCGGTTTGAGAACATCGCAGCCTTCAAACAGGAATACATCAATACGACCAGCAGCAGCATCGTGTCGAAGATCACCGGCGATGTGCAGTTCGTGTTCTGTAATGGAAACGATATCTATCTGCAGGATGAAAGCGCTGCCTTGTTGGTACGCGACAACAACGGCATCATCACCAACACCTATAACGAAGGGGATGTCATCCAAGGAGGTATCATTGGTACCTATCGCAAGACCAACCAACAACCGATGATGATCCCCACCGTGAACCCCGCAACGGGTATCGCGGGCACTCCCGTCGAGCCCCTCGCAGCCACGATTGCCGACATCCGCGACAACTATAGCGATTACGATGCCCGCCTTGTGAACATCACCGACGCTGTATTCAACGACGGATACGACTTCACCAACAACGATGAGGCTGTCGCCTATCAAGGTTACAGAAGCATCACCATCAATGACCGATTCAGCACCGTCACCGTAACCGGCGAAGCTGGAGAACACGATGACATCACTGGCTTGGTGGGAACAAACAATGCCTCGGTGAGAATGTATCCTAGAAACGATGAGGACCTAGTTCGTTACTATGACATCCTCATCGACTCCACACTGGAGCATGCTGCGATCAGCACCAGCCTCGAATATGCCCACGCAGGTGACGAGGTGACCATCTCGGTCACTGCCGATCCTGGTTATGAGATCGCGGAGCGCATCGTCACCGACAGCAACGGCGACAACATCACCCTCACGGGCGACAGCTTTGTGATGCCCGCCGACGCAGTCACGGTGACTGCAGTGGTTACCCCCATTGACTACAACATCACCATTACCGCCGACCCGATTGCAGGCGGCACCGTCACCGAAGGAGGTGTCTTCCACTATGGTGATGTCATTGAACTCATCGCTACTCCGAACCCAGGTTACCGATTCCATGGTTGGACGATCGACAATAACACCATCACCGCCAACCCCTATTCCTATACGGTCACTGGAAACGCTGTCATCGTAGCCAGCTTCCAGGAATCCACCATCCAGTATGAAGTCGTCGTCACCACCGACGGTAACGGCACCGTTGAAGGAGGAGGCTCCTTCGCCATAGGAACCACCGTCACCGTCACCGCTACGCCCGATGAAGGCTACCAGTTTGTCAACTGGACGGAGAATGACGAAGTGGTCTCTACTGAAGCCGAATACACCTTTGTCCTTTTGAGAAACTACAACCTCATGGCCCACTTTGAACCGGTTAGCGGCGACACCGAACAAACCCTCGAACTGTCCGACGGTTGGACTTGGATGTCGGTTTACCTGGAAGCCGGCGACGAGCTGTTCGAAGCCATCAAGGACGGCATCGCCGAGAACAACACCACGGCCATGATCAAGGATGATGGCGCCAGCATCATGCTTCAAGGCACTAGTGGCTGGCAGGGCGAACTGACCTTTGCCAACGAAAAGATGTACATGACCAACCTTGGCACTGCCGTCACGTTGAACCTAACCGCTACCCCTGCCGAACCGGCCGCGCACCCGATCACGATCGGGACGGGCTGGAACTGGATCGGCTTCATCTCTTCCGAACCCATGACGGTGGAGGAAGCCATGGCGGGTATCACCCCGAACAACGGCGATCTGGTCAAGGGCGAGGCTGATGCTTGGACTTTCACCAACGGCAGTTGGGTGGGCGATGGGAGCCTGCAGCCTGGCAAGGGCTACATGTACTACAACAAGGGTGCCGACATGACCTTGGTCTATCCCGCCACCGCAAAGAGGGTGGTACGCAGCCTCCCGGTGGAGAAGTACTGGAGCACCAACGTGCATGAGCACGCCACGAACCTGGTGGTGATGGCCACGCTCGACGAGAGCCAGTTCGAGATGGCTGAAGGCAACTACGAGATCGGCGCCTTCGTCAACGGCGAATGCCGCGGCAGTAGCCGTCTGCTAAAGACCAGCTACGGCTATGTGGCGCTCGTGGTGGTCCACGGCGAGTATGACGAGACGATCCGCTTCAAGCTGTACGACGTGACGAACGCCATGGTGGTCGGTCCGTCCGAAGAACAGCTCCGCTATGTGGCCAACGCCATCGTGGGCAGCGTCGAAGAACCCATGGTGCTGCACTTCCGTAGCATCACCGACGTCAACGAGGAAGGCAACAGCCTCAGCGTGTTCCCGAACCCAGCGCACGAATGGGTCATGATTGAAGGCGAAGGCTTGCAGTCCGTGACCTTACTCAACATCACCGGACAAATCCTGATGAAGAAGACGGCCCAAGACGACAGCATACGCCTCTCTGTAGAAGGATTGGCTCCGGGCTTGTACCTCATTCAACTGACGAACCGGGACGGAAACCTCTTCACACGCAAGTTGGAAATCCAATAAAAGAATCACACTCTTATAACTAAAAGTTGTTGTTTTAATAATATAATAAACAATATAGATATATAAATAGCAGCAACAAAAAGCCCGATCGAGCAATTAATTATCAACAAAAATGCTCGATCGGGTTTTTATATTCAAGAAAAATACGGCATTAATTTTTTTATTTTCTATTTGGAACTTGTTTTTTTTTTTATATTTGCGGCTACCAAATTGAATTGACAGCAACTATTCACATCATTATTAACTAAATCTAACGTTATGAAAAACAGATTTTTATTGTTACTCCTGTTGCTCTGCAGCTTTGGATTTGTGGGCAACAGCGTAGGCCAATCCGTTGCAACGTGGGATCCTTATTGGGGGAGCATCCCGATGGTAGATCCTCTCGGCGGTGGCAATCTTACTCTGTATTCGACCATCTACATTGACGGTGTACAGGTAAACAACGCTAACTACGAGATCGCAGCCTTTATGGAAGGTTTGGACACACAACCCGATGGCCGCGTTCAGAAATTAGGGTCAAAACCCATGATGAATGTTAATGGTATTTATTACTATGCCAGCAATGTCAATGGATGCGTAGATCTATGGGATAGCCCTACCATGAACCGTTTTTGTTTCAAGATCTATGATCATGAGAACAATGTCATTTTGGATGCCACATCCAACTATGAGTGGGACTATTGGACTGATGCTATTTGGGGTTCGCCCAGTGATCCTTTGCCGCTTCACTTCTACACCAAAGAAACTGTTTGGGAACCTGTGACCGATGCTTCCTCATTGGTCGAGGGTGACGTGATTATGATCACCACCGAAGACACCGACTACGCTTTGGGTGAAGGAAACAACACAGGCAATGACAGACCTGCTTGGGAAATCACCTTGGAAAACGGCACCATTACCTGGGTGGAACCCACTTGGGATGATAGTGACGATTTGTATTCCGTGCAGGAAATTCTGGTTCACTTCGACAGTGATCTGAGTTCAACAGACCCTGTCTTGTTTGCTTCTAGAGGTTTCTTGTCCACAGCAAGCAACAACCAGAACAGATTGAAGACCAACATCGCTGCCAACGAAAACAGCATTTGGACTATCACCATCGATGAAGATGGCCTTGCCACTTTGGTCGCTCAAGGAAACTACACACGTAACAACTTGTGCTACAACGGCTCAGAAAAGTTCGTTTGTGCTGCTAGCCAGCTCAATCCCGTCCGCATCTACCGTAAGATTGTAGCACCGGAAATAGTGGAATTCAACGTGACTGCCTCCGTTACCCCCGCCACGGGTGGTAGCATCCAACTGGACGGCGCCAACTTCACTGGCGGCACCTACGAAGCAGGCACCACACTGAGCCTGACCGCTGTTCCGGCTGAAGGTTACAACTTCGTCAACTGGACGGTGAATGGCACCGAAAACACTGAAAACCCCTTGGCTCTCGAAGTGAATGAAGAGACCACCCTCGTGGCTGTCTTCGAAGAGATCCCGGTGGTTTACTACACCCTCACCTACAGCGTCGATCCCGCTGAAGGCGGTAGCATCGCCGTCAACCCCGCTCCGGGTGAACAAGGCTATGAAGAAGGCACCGAGGTAAGTCTCACAGCCACTGGCACGGATGAAACCTGGATCTTCGACGAATGGGTGAACGCTGATGGCGAAGCTGTGTGCGCTACTGCCACCTACACCTTCAACATCAACGCAAACACCACCCTCGTGGCCAAGTTCCACCAGGAAATCCCGGTGGTTTACTACACCCTCACTGTGAACGTGTATCCTGAAAATGCTGGTACGATTGCCTGCAATCCCGAACCGGGTGAACAAGGCTATGAGGAAGGCACCTCTGTGACCATCACGGCAACTCCCGTTGACGGCTTCACCTTCGTCAACTGGAAGAACGCCATGGACGAGACCGTTGGAACCGATGCCGAATACACCTTCGAGATCAACGCCAACACCACCCTTACCGCCAACTTCGAGGAAGTGGTCGTTGTGGAACCCCACACCGTCACCCTCAATGCTGGTAGCGGTACTTGCACTGTGACTGAGTTGACCGAGGCCGAAGGTGGCGCGGGTGTCACCCTGCCCGAGGCTACTCCTTGCGACGCTGCCCTCACCGCTGGCTACACCTTCGCTGGCTGGGCTGCCGCCGAAGTCGCCGAGACCACAACGGCTCCCGAGCTGTTCAACGGCGCCTACGCTCCCGAAGCTGACATCACCCTCTATGCGGTCTATGCTATGGGTGGCTATACCTACACCTTCAAGAATGGCGACAACTACTTGGCTTGGGTCAGTGGCAACTCACTGAAGACGGTCGCCGAAGTCAACGACAACAGCAAATGGAACGTCACCTTCGATGGTGACAATGCCATCATCACTCCCTACCTCAATACTGACAATCGTGAAATCGCATGGAACAACAAGGATCCGCGTTTTGCCACTTACAAGCAAGCCAGCGTATATAACACTGATGGATCAATGAACGCCAATTATCGCGCCATCTCTTTGGTCAAAGACGGTACTGCCGTTACCAGCCTAGCTGAGAATGACGTGGTCTATCTCGTTTCCGAAGCTGTCACCATGGAACTCTCGGGATTCAGCACTACCAGCACCATTTACGGAATAGGCACCTCCTATGCTGAGACCAATCCTAGTTTGTTACCTTTGACCGTCGGTATCGAAGGCGAAGCTGCTATCTATAACACCAATCCTTCATGCGAAGGCCCCGTGGTCACCCAGGATCCTGTGATCACTCCTAATTCAGGCACCATCTCAGAGCCTAGTGTTATGGTTGAGATCACCTGCCCCACCGAAGGCGCTGTGATTTACTACACCCTCGACGGCAGTACGCCTACCGCTGAATCCACCGTCTATACGGCTCCCATCGAGATCACCGAGACCACCACGGTGAGTGCCATCGCCATCGTCGAAGGTGGTGAACCCAGCAACGTGGTCACCGCGACCTACACCTTCCCGGAAATTGTTACGTATCCGAACATCGCTGCCTTCAAGGCCGCCTACGATGCTACCAGCACCGAAATCGTCACGATCACTGGCGATGTCACCTTCGTCTTCCGCAGCGGCAGATACATGTACGTCCAAGACGAAACCGCTGGCCTGTTGATCTATGACAACAGCACTCCTGTCATCACCAACACCTACGAAAATGGTGATGTCATCAGTGGAGGTATCACAGGCACCATGAACATCTATAACGGCCAAAAAGAACTTGTGCCCACCGTCAATCCGGCCGCAGGTGTCGCCGGCACCCCCGTCGAACCCACCGTGGTCACCGCTGCTGACGTCGTCGCCAACTATGCCGACTACGATGCCAAGCTCGTCAAGATGGAAGGCGTGACCTTCGATGCTGACTTCACGTTCAGCAACTCGGCTCGTTCCACTACCTTCACCCAGGACGAAACCAACTACACGGTCTATAGCCGCTTCAACAACCTGACTGTCACGGTTGAAGAAGGACAAGACGCTGACGTGATCGGTTTCATCGGTATCCACAACGACACCAAACAGATGTATCCTCGCAACGATGAGGACATCATCCTTACCACTCCTATCGAGCCCGAGACCGTCACCATCACCGCTACCGCCAACCCGGCCATCGGTGGTACCGTCGAAGGCGCTAACGAATATGAGGTCGGCGCTGAGGTCACCCTGACCGCCACCGCCGCCGAAGGCTACCACTTCGTCAACTGGACCGAAAGCGATGTCGAGGTCGGCACCAACGCCACCCTCACCTTCACCGCTGAGGTTGACAGAGACCTCGTCGCCAACTTCGAGGAAGACACTCCTGTCGAGCCCGAGACCGTCACCATCACCGCTACCGCCAACCCGGCCATCGGTGGTACCGTCGAAGGCGCTAACGAATATGAGATCGGCGCTGAGGTCACCCTGACCGCCACCGCCGCCGAAGGCTATCACTTCGTCAACTGGACCGAAGGCGATGCCGAGGTCGGCACCGAAGCCACCCTCACCTTCACCGCTGAGGTTGACAGAGACCTCGTCGCCAACTTCGAGGAAGACACTCCTGTCGAGCCCGAGACCGTCACCATCACCGCTACCGCCAACCCGGCCATCGGTGGTACCGTCGCTGGTGCTGGCGAATATGAGGTAGGCGCTACGGTTACCTTGACCGCCAATGCTGCCGAAGGTTATCACTTCGTGAGCTGGACTGAAGAAGACGCTCTGGTCACCGGCAACCCGACCTACACCTTCACCGCTGAAGTTGACAGAGAACTCGTTGCCAACTTCGAGGAAGACGAAGAACCCGAACCTGAGACCTACACCATCACGGTCCTTGAAGCCGAGAACGGTGTCATCAACGCTCCTGCTACCGCTCACGAAGGTGACGAGATCACCGTCGAAGCCATCCCGGCTCCGCTCCACGCCCTCGCCAACCTGTACTACTACACCACGGATCCTGAGGATGTGACCGTCATCGATCTCACGACCATGACCTTCGAGATGCCCGCCGCCAACGTCACCATCGGTGCCGAATTCGTCTCCACCGCTGAACTGGGCGACGCCAACAACGACGAACAAGTCAACATCCTCGACGTCCTTACCGTGTTGAACTACATCCTCGACAAGAACCCGCAACCCTTCGACTTCGAACAAGCTGACATGAACGGCGACGGTATCATCGACATCAGCGATGCCATGGCTATCAACGCCCTCATCCACGGCATGAAGGCCGACTGCGGAGAAGAAACCGCTCTCTATGATGTTGTGAACGGCATGCTCACCATCGAATCACCCGTTGCACTCGCTGGTTACCAGTTCAGCCTCAGCGCCGAACCGGCCTCCATCGAACTCGAAGGCTTCACCACCATGGGCAACTGGAGCAACGGCGAGTACATCCTCGTTGTCTTCAACCTCAATGGTGAAAAAGAAGCTGGCCTCTACGAGGTCCTCAACATCGAAGGCGCCATGGTCAACAGCGTGGCTCTCGCAACCATGAACGGCTGCAAAGTCAACGCCGAAAAGGGCACCCTCAGCGTCAACAACCTCGAAGCTACCTTCAACGTCTATCCGGTACCTGCTAAGGATATCGTCACCGTCGAAGGCAATGGCATCAACAGCATCGAGGTCTTCAACGTCATGGGACAGCGTGTCATGACCGCCCACACCAACGAAGTCAACGTGAGCAACCTCGCCGCCGGTACCTACATGTTCCGCATCAATACGGAAAATGGCCAGGTGACGAAGAACGTTGTCGTGGTGAAATAATCACACTTGCTTCCCCTTAAGGAAGCACCAAAAAGGCGACCCCAAAATTTTGGGGTCGCTTTTTTTTTATTTTTTTATCATTGAATGTTTTATTTTAGTATATTTGCGAGTTAAAATATACCTAAAAACAACCGAAATAGACGAAAAACACAAATACACATTCAATTAACTTATTATTAACTAACTAATTATCATCATGAGAAGAGTTTTTCTTATCATCAGTCTTCTGTGTCTGATGCCATTTACAATGATGGCACAGACGAGGGATGCTTACAATCCCGCGGTCGATGAGTTAGAAGCACTCTCGGAAGGTTCACTTTACGCTTTTGAGGTCAAAGATGGCCCCGCAGCGGCATTTGTGGAAATTCCGAGTTTGACAACTACTCCATTGACGATGAATGAGTTGAAAGCCTACGACGGTGTGAAAATCACTGCCGCCGAAATGGTGCCTTACAACTCAACGAAAGACTTCGTTTATGCCTACACGACAGTGGACGGCATAAGCGGCCAGTTCTGCATGGTTGACCCTGTGACCGGTGAACTCACCGTCATCGCAGACAACGTCGAGCCCATGTCCGAGTTGGCGTATGACAAAACTACCAAGACCATGTACGGTCTGAAGTACGGCGTCCTCTACACCATCGACGTGACTACCGGTGCCGCCGAAGTGGTCCACGAAATGCAGACAGGTAGCAACAACTGGGTTGCTTTGGCCATCAACAAAGAAGGCCTCATGTATGCAATCACCAACACGTTCAGCCAAACGAACGCCGAACTGTATTGCATCAACACAAGCAACTGGAACAGCACCCTGAAAGGCACTGTCCCTTACAGAACCCAGTATGCTCAGTCTATGGCATTCGACCTTGACGATGCCAACAGCCCGATTTACTGGTGGCAGACCTCTGCTGCTGGGTCCAATTTCGTGAAAGTGGATCCCAACACGGCTGCCTGCACCGTGATCTGGAGCAACAACGAAAAACAAATGGCCGGTTTGATGTTCAAGAACACGCCGGACAAATTCAACATCACCTATGATCAGGCTGTCTTGAACGGCTCCATCAGTGGTCCGACCATCGCAGCTGAAAACGATGTGATCACCGTGGTCCCGACCTTCGACCCTGGCTTCGGCATGGGCACGATCACCTGGACCGCCGACGGCGTGAGCAACACGATCACGGAAGCTCCCTACGAGTTCGTGATGGTTGACCACGATGTCAATGTCACTGCTGTCTATGAACAGACCGGTGTCAACACCGTGTTCATCGACACCGACTACTACGGCTACTTCGACGATGTCGTCACCGTGGCCGTCGAGATGACCAACGAGAACCTCGTGGCTGGCGCTCAGATGGATATCGACCTTGGTGCAAACCTCACCTTCCAGGATGGCACCCTCACCCTCGGCGAACGCGCTGAAGGCGAAGGCTGGGTCATCACGGGCAGCATGTATGGCAATATCCTCAGAGTGACCATCTTCAATGCTGGCCTGGCATCCTTCGCCGGCAATGAAGGCGACCTCTTCACCTTCGACGTGAAGTGCGCCCGCGTGGTGAGCAACAACACGCTCGCTATCAGCGGCCTCATCTGCGGAACGCCTGATGGCACCAACCTCAACATGCTTAGCGAGAACGGCGCCCTTGAAATCAAGGACGTGACGATGAACCAACCTGCTAACGTTGTGGTCTGCAACGCCGCCACCACCGAAGCCATCGAGTTCGCTACCGAAATCGAAGCTTCTGAAGGCGAAATGACCTATGCTTGGACCAACGACAACGCCGAGATCGGCCTCGCCGCTGAAGGCACTGGCAACATCGCCGCCTTCACCGCCGTCAACGCCGGCACTGCCCCCGTCGTGGCCAACCTCACCGTCACCCCGACCCTGATGCACAACGGCAACGCCTGCGTCGGCTCGACTCTGGCTTTCACCATCACCGTCAATCCTACCGGTGTCGTGAACCCCGTTGAGAACATCGAGGTCCACAACGGCGACGTGATCCCCGAGATCGCTTTCACCAGCCCCAACGAAGGTGGTGTGACGACCTACGCCTGGACGAACGACAATCCTGAGATCGGCCTCGCCGCTGAAGGTACTGGCAACATCGCCGCCTTCACCGCCATCAACGAGCAAGTCTCCGTGGTGAGCACCGCCAACATCACCGTGGTTCCCACCTTCACCAATGCAGAAGTCGGTTGCGAAGGCGAACCCATCACGTTCACCATCACCGTGAACCCGACCAAGCACTACATCACCGTGGTGGATCCTCTGGATGGCGAACTCGCCACCGACCCGGCTGAAGTCGGCGTGTGGCAAGAGACCGTCACCGTGCTTCCCACCCCGGATCCGGGCTTCAGCATGGGCACCATCACCTGGGTCGCCAACGAAGAGGAGAACACCATCACTGGTGAAGCTCCTTACGAGTTCATCATGCCTGACTACGATGTCACCGTCAGTGCTGTCTATGAACAGACCGGCGTCAACACCGTGTTCATCGACACCGACTACTACGGATACTTCGACGATATCGTCACCGTGGCTGTCGAGATGACCAACGAGAACCTCGTGGCTGGCCTCCAGATGAATATCGACCTTGGCGAGAACCTCACCTTCCAAGAAGGCACCCTCGCTCTGGCTGACCGCACCGAAGAAGAAGGTTGGACCATCACCGGCAGCATGGACGGCAACGTCCTCCTGGTGACTGTCTTCAACGCTGGCCTGGCTCCCTTCGCCGGCAATGAAGGCGCCCTCTTCACCTTCCAAGTGAAGTGCGCTCGCGTGGTGAGCAACAACACGCTCGCTATCAGCGGCCTCGTCTGCGGTACGCCCGACGGCACCAACCTGAACATGCTGAGCACGGACGGCGCCCTTGAAATCAAGGACGTGGTCATGAACCAGCCTGAGAACCTCGTGGTCTGCAACAACGCCATGACCGAGGCCATCGAGTTCAGCACCGAGATCGAAGAGACGGAAGGCGAGATCACCTACGCTTGGACCAACGACAACGAAGAGATCGGTCTGGCCGCTGAAGGCACTGGCAACATCGCCGCCTTCACCGCCATCAACGCCGGCACCGCCCCTGTCGTGGCCAACCTCACCGTCACCCCGACCCTGATGCACAACGGCAATCCTTGCGTCGGCAGCACCCTCGAATTCACCATCACGGTGAACCCGACCCCGGTTGTTGAAACCGTCGCCAACCAAGTCGTGTGCAACGGCGCTGAAGTGGAAGCCATCGCCTTCACTACCACCGCCACCGACGGAGAAGTGACCTACGCTTGGACCAACGACAACGAAGAGATCGGTCTGGCTGCCGAAGGCACTGGCGACATCGCCGCCTTCACCGCCGTCAACACCGGCACCGCCGCTGCCGTGGCCAACATCAGCGTCGTCGCCACTTACACCAACGCCGAAGTGAGCTGCGTGGGCGAACCCATGACCTTCACCATCACCGTGAACCCGACCCCGGCTGTCGAACCTGTTGACAACCAAGTCGTGTGCAACGGTGCCGAAGTGAACGCCATCACCTTCGCCGCCAACACCACCGATGGAGAAGTGACCTACGCTTGGACCAACGACAATCCTGAGATCGGCCTCGCCGCTGAAGGCACCGGCAACATCGCCGCCTTCATGGCCACCAACCTCAGCACCGCCGCTGTCGTCGCCAACATCAGCGTCATCCCGACCTACACCAACGCCGAGGTGAGCTGCGAAGGCGAACCCATGACCTTCACCATCACCGTCCTGCCGCAAGTCGTCATGGATGCTGTTGAGAACGTCATCGCTTGCGACGCCAACGAGGTCGAAGTGAACTTCACTACCACCATTACGGATGGTACCGTGACCTACGCTTGGACGAACGACAACCCGGCCATCGGCCTCGAAGCCGAAGGCGCCGGCAACATCGCTTTCACCGCCACCAACACCACCGCTGACGAACTCGTCGCCAACATCAGCGTGATCCCCACCTATACCATGGGTGAGAACGTCTGCGTCGGCGAAGCCGTCACGTTCACCATCACGGTGTATCCTGCCGTCACAGTGGATCCTGTTGAAGATCAAACCGTCTATAGCCGCGAAGCCACCGAAGCCATCTTCTTCAGCGCTCCGATCAACGACTATGAAGTGAAGGTCATCTTCAACTGGGTTAACGACAACCCGGCTATCGGCCTTGCCGCCAGCGGCACGGGCAACATCCCGAGCTTCATCACCGCCGGCAGCAACGTGGAACAAGTGGCTCACATCACTGTCACCCCGACCTACACCGGTATGGAGCACAGCTGCGAAGGTGCCAGCTTCACCTTCACGATCACCGTCCTGCCGACCTACCTGGTCGTCATCAACGAAGACATCGAGAATGGTACCCTGGTTGACAACGCCAGAGTGGCCGCCAACGGAGAACACTACGCTCCCGCTGGCCAAGAGATCACCCTCATCGCCACCCCGGATGCCGACTACTATCTGGACTATGTCACGGTGACTGCCTTGGACAACAACAACATCGTTGTTCCGTTCAACACCGAGTACAGCTTCACCATGCCTGAGTTCGACGTTCTCTGCGACGCCGCCTTCATCGACGAAAACAACCTGTCCATCCAACCTGGCATCCTTGATATGGGTTACCGCCCGATCAACGCCTGGATGTACTCCAAGTTCTTCAACGTCAACAACATCAGCGCTCTCGAATTCAACGTCACCGAGATTGAACTCACCAACAGCGAGTTCATGAATCTGGACGAGATCGAACTGCCCTTCAGCATCGCTGCTGGCGAAAGCGCTCTCGTTGGTGTCAACACCAACTACAAGAACGTGACCCCGGGTCTCTATGCCACTACCATGGCCCTCAGAGGTGAGCAAGTCCGCAAGCCTTACATGAGAAACGTGGTTGCCACGGCCTACACCCCTGTCGAACCTGATGTATGGGAGCTCGCCACCAACGTGACCACCTTCCCGTTTGTCAGCACGCAGGAAACTGAAGGTACGCTGTATGACAACTACCAGCTGCCTGGCGAGACCGCCGATGGTTATGACGGCGTTTACAAAGTCGTCCTCGACCACGACGCCATCCTCAGCGCCGCTGTCACCGCTGGTAACGATCCTAAGATCGCGATCTATCCTCAAGGCTTCAAGGGCGTTGGCGGTCCTCACACCAACAACTACCTCGGTGCCGCTGAGCACTTCACCAATGGCGCCGCCTTCGGTGATGAAACTGCTACCACTACGGTGAACCATTCACCTTACAACACCTACTACAAGAACTCCATCTGCCAGATGCTCTTCACCGCGAACGAGCTGAAGGCCGCTGGCCTCAGAGCTGGCAAGATCAACAGCATCGAGTTCTTGAGCAATAGCTCCAACGGCTACACCCGTGATGACCTCACCGTGTGGATGGGTAACACCAACCTCGCTGTGATGACTGCCACCACGTTGAACGTTGCTGACATGACTCAGGTGTTCCATGGCAGCATGACTCAGGTTCCTGGTTGGAACAAGTTCCAGTTTGCCACTCCGTTCGTTTGGGACGGCAGCAGCAACATCGTGATCACGGTCTTGATGCACTGCGATACCTATGATACCAACACCGCATGGAACGTCTATAGCGCTGGCTACAACTGCGTCACCTACGGCTACTCCGACACCAACGTGTATGATCCCACTACGCAGACCTATTCTGTTTACGTGATGAACACCCGTCCGGTCGTGAAGCTGAACGGCGATGAAGTCAATATTGAAGGTGTCCCGATGGGTGACGAACCGATCGTTGACCTCGACATGTATCCTGGCACCTATTATATTGTTGCCTCCTCCACCAGCGAAGACGGCTACACCGTCGAAATCAATGTGGAAGACATCCCGGTTCCGGAACCGCCAGTCGTTGTCTATCCGACTCACGAATCCACCGGTATTACTACTCCTGTGACCTTCGAATATGAACTGGGTCGCTACACGAGAGAATACCAGATCCTCCTCGGCACCTCCTACACGCAACAAGATGTGGTGCTGGATTGGACCTCTGACCTGAGCAACACCTTCGACGCTGGTGAGCTCTATCACAACAAGGTCTATTTCTGGAGAATCAACGAACGCAATGACTCCGGTGTCACCGAAGGCCCGCTGTGGATCTTCACCACCGAGCTCAATGAGCCTCTCAACCTGACCGTCGTTGACGATCAGATCTATGAAGGTGAAAACGCTCTGTTCAGCTGGGATACTCCTGCTGACCGTACCCTCCGTGGCTACAACTTCTACCAAGATGGTGTGAAGATCAACGAAGAGCTGATCACCAACAACGTGCTCACCGTCTCTGACCTCGCTTACAACCTGGACGGCTACAACTTCAACGTTACCGCTGTTTGGGATGAAGGTGAATCTGAATTCAGCAACACCGTCACGGTTGAAGTGAGCGGCTACGGCACTGTCAGCGGCCACGTCTATGAACAAGACGGCGTCACCGGCATCGCCGACGCTACGGTCACGATCATCGGCTTCGACGAATTCGATGAGCTCGTCAGCTTCGAATTCAACACGGATGCTAACGGCGCTTACGGCGGCAACGTCCTCGCTGGCTACTTCTTCGGTTTGGCCAGTAAGGAAGGCTACCAGACTGTTGGCGACAACATCGGTATCGAAGTTGAATACCAAGGTGCTATCACCAACTATGACTTCATCATGAACGAGGAATACGTTCCTGTTTCTAGAGTCGTTGCTGAAGAAATCAACGACAACCAGGTCCACGTTTACTGGGGCTGGGATATGATTGAAGACTTCGAGTCTGGCACCCTCACTTCTTACGACTGGGTCAATGACACGCAGTATCCTTGGGTGCTCACCACGAACAACCCGTACGAAGGCACCTACTGCATCAAGAGCTCCTGCGAAGGTGTTGACTATGCAAGCTCCTCCATCGAGATCACGATGATGTTCGCTCAAGATGGTCTGATGAGCTTCTACGCCAAGATCTCCTCTGAAGCCACTTACGACAAGGGTCAGTTCTTCATCGATGGCGCTACCCGTCTCACCATGTCCGGTACAAGCGATTGGACGTTCAAAGAGTTTGGCATCGGCGCTGGTATGCACACCTTGAAGTGGAGCTACACCAAAGACGTCTCTATGTCTTCTAATGACGACTGCTTCTACATCGACTTCATCAACTTCTGGTATGCTGCTCCTCCGGTTCCGGAAGGACAGCTCCTTGTTGACTTCGAGACTGGCATTCCTTCGAATTGGACCATGATCGATGCCGATGGTGACGGTTACAACTGGGGCCTCGTCAGTGAGTTCTATCCTGACGATGGTGGTTACAACTCCGTGGACGCTGCCTACTCCTACAGCTGGTCCGCCAGCACGAGTGCACTGGAACCGGATAACTACCTGGTTTCTCCTGAGGTCGAACTTGGCGGTAGCGTCAGCTTCTGGGCTACCAACCACACCAACTCCTTCCCAGAGCAAATTGGTGTGGCTATCTCCACAACGGGTAACACCAATCCTGCTGACTTCACCACCATCTGGACGAGCGAGATCGATGCCAAGGGATATACTCCTGGCACTCGTGAAAATCCCGCTAAGATCGGTACTTGGCATCAATACACGGTTGACCTGAGCAGCTATGCCGGTCAAACGGGTTACATCGCCATCCGCCACTATGGCACCTACAATGAGTGGGGCGTGTTGGTGGACGACATCGCTATCGAACAACCGAGAGATCGTGCCTTCACGAACTACAACGTGTATCGTAAGAACATCTCTACCGACCAGGCTCCGCAGCTGCTTGCTACCGGTGTCGCTGAGGAAGAGTATGACGACAACAGTTGGGGCAGCGCCGCTGCTGGTGTCTATCAATGGGGCGTCAGCGCCAACTACGCTGGCAACCGCGACGGCGAATCTGAAATCGCCTGGTCCAACAAGATTGACAAAGACATGACCACCACCGTGGTTGTCAATGTCAGCACCAACAGCAACGATCCTGTCACTGGCGCTGTGGTCACCCTGACCAACACCAGCGAACCGGGTCTCGCTCTGACCTACAACACCACACTCGATGAGACGGGCACTTACACATGGGAAACCTTCCGTAAGGGTGCCTATGACGTGACTGTCAACTTGGAAGGCTTCGATCCGCTGACCGCTACGGCCAACATCTGGAGCGCTACCACGCTGAGCTACGTCCTCAACGAAATCATCGCCAACATCGATGACCTCTATGTCTCCACCACTGGTTGGGCTATGTTCGGTGACATCCCGAGCGTTGAACCTCCGGTCGGTGCTGTGACCATTAAGCTCACCCACGGTGACAACTGGGGCGACGGCTCTGGCTACCAGATGCTGCTCGACGCCGATGCCACTGCCTTTGGCGCTGAAATCCCCGAGACCGGCGCACTGACCTCTGGTTGCAATGTCTCACCCACGCTCTATGACGTGTTTGAGTACAAAGTCCCGGAGAACGCCGATCCTAACTGCAGCACGCAGAACATGGTGGTCAACAACACGGTGGCCATCACCATCCCTGCCGGTACCTATGACTGGTGCATCACCAACCCGACTCCTGGTGACCGTATCTGGATCGCTGCCGCTCAAGGCAACGTCGGTGGTCGTCAAAACGACTACGTGTTCGAGGCTGGCAAGACCTACGAATTCGTTCTGAGTATGCAAGGCAGCAACGACGCCGTCAACGTCACCATCACCGATGGTAACAAGAACGTTTACACCAACACCTTTGCCCCGATCCCGGCTGATGGCGCCAAAGACCTCGCCGATGTCGTGACCGTGGACAACGGCTATGTGGTGTTGCCTGCCAACAACCGTTCGGTTGAATACTACAACGTGAAACTCGATGGCATCATGGAAGGCACGACGACCATGCCGTTCTTCCAGCATGATGTGACCAACCTCGTCGAAGGCGAGACCTACACCACCGCCGTCCAGAAGGTCTATACCACTGGCGAAAGTGAATGGGCCGAGTTCGACTGGGTCTATACCGCTTGCGACAACTACGCTGGACTCCAAGGTGAGCCTACTGCTCAGTGGAGTGGCGATGACGTCATCCTCAACTGGGTCCTCCCGGCTGGTGGCGACGGCCCGACGCCTCCTCCGACTGGCGATGTTACCGTTAAGCTGACCCACGGTGACAACTGGGGTGACGGCTCTGGCTACCAGATGCTGCTCGATGCCGATGCCAACGCTTACGGCACCACCATCCCGACCACTGGCGCTCTGAGCACGAACTGCTCTGGCAACGATGCCATCTATGCCGAGTTCGAGTACAAGATCCCGACCAACGCTGATGGCAACTGCTCAACCCAGAACATGGTTCTCAACAACACGGTGACCATCACCATCCCTGCTGGAACCTACGACTGGTGTGTCACCAACCCGACTCCTGGCGACCGTATCTGGATCGCTGCCGCTCAAGGCAACGTCGGTGGTCGTCAAGACGACTATGTGTTTGAGGCTGGCAAGACCTACGAGTTTGTTGTGAGCATGCAAGGCTCCAACGACGCCGTGAACGTCACCATCACCGATGGTAAGGGTGTCTATGCCAACAACGCTCAACCGATGCCGAACAGCGATGCTAAGAACATCGCCGATGTCACTCCGGTGAACAACGGCTATGTGGTCCTGCCCGCTAACACCCGCGACGTCCTCTTCAGCGATGACTTCGAAGATGGTGCTCTCAGCAACTGGATCAACATCGACAACGACAACGAAAACGATGGTGGTTGGAATGCTGCCACCCCGTCTGCCTACGGTATCGGCAACGCCCATAGCGGCACCTACTGCGCCAGCTCATGGTCCTGGAACAATATGTCCTACGATCCTGACCACTGGCTGATTTCACCTCAGGTCAACGGTGCCGGTAGCATCACCTACTACGTGGCTACGAACACCGGATACCCGGATCACTACGGAGTTTATGCCTCCACTACTGGCACCAACATCAGCGACTTCACCGTCGTGTTCCAAGAAGACGCTCCTATCGCCAAGGGTACTGCCGACGGCGAGAAGGTCTCCATGACCAGCGGTGGCACTCGCGAGATGAGTCCGTGGACGGAGAGAACCGTGACCCTGCCTGCAGGCACCAAGTATGTGGCCTTCCGTCACTTCGACAGCTATGACATGAACTACCTGTTCATCGACGACGTTACCATCAGCAGCGGTGGTGATGGCCCGACTCCTCCGACGCCTCCTACGCCTCCGGCGGCCGACGTCCTGGGTGTCCAGATCTTCCGCGACGGCGAATGGATCGCTCAAGTCGAGGCTCCTGCCATGACCTACACCGACCTCGCTCCTGAAAGCGCTGGTGAATACAGCTTCCGCGTGTATTACGACGGCGACATGGCTGACTACATGTACTATCGTATGTCCTGCCCGCAGACCTGCGCTGTGGAAGAAGATCCTTGCAAGGCTCCGAAGAACCTCACTGGTGTCTATGAATGGAATGCCGCCAACAACTTTGGCGCACTCATCAGCTGGACCTATGGTGACTTCGGTGGCTGGCTGTCCTACGATGATGGCGAGATTGGAAGCTTCGTGGGTGAAAACACCGATGCAGTCTCCTTCGAATGGGCCAATATGTATCCTGCCTCTGACATCGTTGCCTACGCCGGTGGCGCTCTGACCAAGGTGGCTTTTGCTGGCTTCGATCAGAACAACACCCCGGCCGCTGGTATCTATACCCTCAAGGTATATGAAGGTGGCACCAATGCTCCTGAAACGATGATCTACACGGAGGATTACAACTTCGATCCTGCTCAAAACGGCGAATGGATTGAAATGACCCTGAATACTCCTGTTGCTATCGACGTGACCAAGAACCTCTGGATCGCTCTGTACAACGATGGTACGAACGGACACCTCCACTATCCTGCTGCTTACACAACCACTGGAACTGGCGGTATCAACGGCAGATGGTTCAACGAAGACAACGCTGGTTGGGATGACCTCAACCTCTACCTGCCGATCGGTGCATGGGTCATCCGTGGCTATGTCACCACCGCTGTCGAAGGTAGCAAGCCGATGGAACTCACCGTCAACAACGGCACTGCCAACGGCAACACCAACCTCAGCGTCGGCGGACAAGTTGTTCTTCCTGTCTTCAACTACAACAAGAGCAACAGAGATGCCAACAGCTTCAATGTGTATCGCAACGGTAACCTCATCGCTAACATCGACAATGATGGCAGCGGCAACTACAGCTACTTCGACAATGTTGCTATCGGCAACTACGAGTACCAAGTGACCGCCCTCTATGATGAATGCGAATCTGCTTACGCTTTGACTCCTGACCTCAGCCAAGACTATGTCGAGGTGAGCGTCACCGACGTCAACGACCTCAGCGGCAACACGAAGCTGTATCCGAACCCGACCACGGGTAACGTGAAGATCGAAGCCTCCGGTATGACCCACATCACTGTGGTGAGCACCCTCGGCCAGATCCTCTATGACGCCAACATCAGCGGCGACATGTACGAACTCGACCTGAGCCAGTACAACGCTGGACTCTACCTGGTCCGCATCGCCTCCGAATACGGTGTCAGCGTGAAACGCGTGACCTTGGTCAAATGATCTTAGATGAACGTAGAGACGGGGCTTCCCCGTCTCTACCTCATCCATCATCAAACCAACAAAAAAAGAGAACG
>Ga0352977_1005652_pt1 | contig 13651 bp, 15 predicted proteins | sample Cowrumwitchgrass_2_FD_205946 | JGI IMG/M metagenome (GOLD analysis project Ga0352977, IMG submission 205946) | Metatranscriptome of Cow rumen microbial communities from the University of Illinois at Urbana-Champaign, USA - Cow X-1 switchgrass... | ecosystem: Host-associated > Mammals > Digestive...
AGAATCTATAGGTCCTGATGCAAAAATTAATGATTTGTGCGTTATTACAACAATAGGTAAAAAACAAAAAGTTTATGCCGAAGTAATAGGATTTAGAGATAACAGACTTTTGCTTATGCCACTAGGTAATATAGAGGGTGTAGGTGTTGGAAGTATGGTTAAGTGTACAAGAGAAAGCTTTAAGGTATCAGTAGGAGAGTCACTACTTGGAAAAGTTTTAGATGGTCTAGGTAATCCTATAAATAATGAAGAGTTAGACTATGATGAAATGTATCCAATTGAAAGAACACCTCCAGAGCCTATGGATAGAAGAATTATAAATGAGGTACTACCATTAGGAGTTAAGGCAATTGATGGACTTATTACACTTGGTAAAGGTCAAAGAATAGGAATATTTGCAGGTAGTGGTGTAGGAAAAAGTACCCTTATGGGAATGATAGCAAGAAATACTCATGCTGATATAAACGTTATAGCACTTATAGGAGAGCGTGGTAGAGAAGTAAGGGAGTTTATAGAAAAGGATCTAGGCAAAGAGGGAATGAGTCGTTCTGTAGTAGTAGTTGCAACCTCTGATAAGACAGCTCTAGTTAGAAATAAGGCAGCTAAGACAGCTACAGCAATAGCAGAATACTTTAGAGATAAGAATAAAGATGTACTTCTTATGATGGATTCACTTACACGTTTTTCTATGGCCCAAAGAGAGATAGGACTTGCATCAGGTGAACCACCTGTATCAAGAGGTTATCCACCTAGTGTATATGCTCAAATGCCACAACTATTAGAGCGTGCAGGTAATTCTGATAAAGGCTCAATTACTGGTATATATACAGTATTAGTAGATGGTGATGATTTTAATGAGCCTATAACAGACTGTGCAAGAGGTATACTAGATGGACATATTATGCTATCTAGAAAACTAGGACATAAAAATCATTATCCTGCTATAGATGTTTTACAGAGTATATCTCGTGTTATGAGTAGTATAGCAACAAAAGAACATAAGGCCTTAGCCTCACAGCTAAAAAATGTAATGGCTACTTATTCAGAGGCAGAGGATTTAATAAATATAGGAGCATACAAACAAGGCTCTAACCCTGAGATAGATTATGCAATCGCTAAAATAGATGAAGTAAATAACTTTTTAAAACAAGATGTAGATGAAAAATTTGATTTTGATGAGATTATAGGCTTGTTAGCTAATATATTTAATGAAGAAGATAATTACAATGATAATGAAACTAATCAAGGAGATTACGAAGAACAATTAACTCTTTAGAAAGATATGATTAGATTTAAATGAACTTTTTAAAAAACATATAAAAGTCTAGGAGGCTTTGTTTGGTATGAAAAAGTTTGAGTATAAGTTAGAAGAAATTTTAAATATAAAGTACAAACTTGAAAATATGGCCAAAGCTGAATTTGGTACAGCTAATAAAATATATAATCAAGAAATTGATAAACTCAATATGCTTTATGGTAAAAAATCTACCTATGAAGAGGCATTAAGAGAGCTTTTTAAAGAAAGTTTTAATATATTGGATATGAAAAATACGCAAAATTCGATTGAAAGTGTAAAGTATATGATTGTAAAACAAAAAGAAGAAGTAGTAAAAAGAAAATGTGAGCTAGAAAAAGCAAGAGAAAAGCTAAATGAGGCAGTATTAGAGCGTAAAACACATGAAAAATTAAAAGAAAAAGCTTTCAATGAATATTTGATGGAGATGAAAAAGGAAGAGGATAAAGAAGTAGATGAGCTAAATAGCTATAAATATGGAAAAAAAAATAAGTAAATGACATAAATAACTCTTAAAATTATTAGTGTAAAAAAATATTATTTTAGAGTTTTAGACTGACAGGAGGATTTATAATGGCAAAAAAAGAAAAAAGCGAAAAGAAAAAAAGTACTAGTATGGACGAACTTAATGCAAAGGATAGGGTGCTTACAATTATACTATCTATATTATTTATAATAATATTACTAGGTGCATTTATAATTTTTATTAAACTTGATATAGGAGGATTTGGAAGTAAGGTAATGTATCCTGTATTCAAAGATGTGCCCGTAGTTAAAAAGATTCTACCTGATGTAAGTGATGAAGTACTAATAAAAGCCAATGACTATCCTTATAAAAATATAGAAGAAGCTGTAAATAAAATAAAAGATTTAGAAATTGAGCGTGATAAATTAAAAAAAGATTATGACGATATATCTAATAAGATTGTGGATAAAGACGCTGAGATTGCTAGATTACAAGAGATAGAAAAGAAACAAAAAAACTTTGATAAAGAGGTTGCAGATTTTAATAAAAAGGTCGTATATACAGAAAATGCACCTGATGTATCAGAGTATATATCTTACTATGAGAAGATGGATCCTGAAAATGCTAAAAAGTTATACAAACAAGCTATAAGTGATACAAAAGAAAGTAGTAAGGTAAGTGAGCTTGCAAGCACATATGCAAAGATGGAGCCAGGCTCAGCAGCAAAAGCCCTAGAAGCTTTAAAAAACGACATACCTTTAGTATGTGACATTCTTAATTCTATGGGACAAAAAGATAGGGCAAATATAATGAATCAAATGTCAGTTGCCTTTACTGCATCTGTTACACAAAAAATGAGTCAATCAAAAAAATAAGCTTAGATCTTATTAGAAAAGGAGGTAAGAATGGATATATCAATACTTAATAATTCTACCATGGTTGAAAAGATTGATACTAAGACGAAGAAACTATCTGATAAAGCACAAACTAATTTTATGGATATCTTTTCATCAGCTACTAGTAAAGACATAAATAATATAAAAGACATAAAAGACGTTAAAAAAATTGTAAACAAAGATAATACAAATAAGCAAGCTAATAAGCTAGACTGTGATAATTTAGATAATAAAGATTTAAACAACAAAGTAACTATAAGAGATGATAAGACTACTAATAATAATCTAGTAGCTAAGAATAATGGCGAATTAGATAATAACGATTTTAGTGAAAAGTTAGCTAGTTTTACAAAAGATTTAAAAGAAGATATAAAGGAAATACTTGATATTGATGATGAAAAGCTAGAATATATTTTAGCAACGCTTCAAGTAGAAGTAATCCAATTAGTAAATCCTGATATAGCAAAAGAAGTAGTTCTTTTAGCTAATGATAGTAATACTCTATCAGATGTTTTAGTAAATGAACAGTTAGCAGACGATATGACGGAGATGATGGATTATTTTCAAACTAGTCAATACCAAGATATTCTAGATATTCCACTAGATGAAATGAACTCACTAGTTGAAGAAGCAACAAATAGGCTATATATTAAGAACACAAAAGAAGAACTTAGCACCAATGAAAATAATCAACTAGTTGAAGAAATGCTAGCTAATAGTAGTATTTATGATTTAGACGAAGAAAAAATTTCTTTTGAAAATGCTAGTATGAATATTAAAACAGACAAAAATGATAATGACAGCAAAATTAACGATAAACTAGATAAAGACGACCTTAATTTCTTTGAATTAGATAGCATTAATAATTCTTTAACTGAAGCTAAAGATATCAGTAATGATTCTAATGATAGCAATTCAAAGAATTTTAATGGTAACAATACAGATGATACTAAAAAGCAAGTAGACATTGAATTTGTAAATGAAGATAGTGTAACTAAAACTGATACTACTAGCAAAACTAATAGAGAAAAGGTTGATTTTACAAGCAAAACAAATGATACCGTTGAACAATTTGTAAGTAAGCTTGATACACTTGATTCAGTAGAAGAATTGACTGAATTAGAAAATGAAGTTGTATATGTAAAGCAACTAAGAGATATTGTTAATCAAGTTACTGAAAAAGTTAAGGTTACTATTAATAATGACACTAAGAAATTAGAAATGAATCTTAATCCAAAGCATTTAGGTAAGATGTCACTTGATATTTCTGAAAATCAAGGTATTATAACTACCAAGATTAAAGTAGAAAGTGAAATGGCAAAAGAAGCACTAGAAAGTGGCTTACAAAGTCTAAAAGAAAGCTTAGAAGAAAAGGGTATTAAGGTTAATGCTATTGAGATTAGTGTAGAAAGTACTGCAGTTGATATTAATAGTAGACAAAACGGAGGCAATTTCGGACAAAACAAAGAAAATGAATTTGCTAAGAAAAAAGGCAAAAAACTAAATCTTGATACTGAGGATTTGAAACTTGATACTCCTAGCCTAGAAGATGAACAAGTTATGATTGATGGAGTATTAGAACAAGTAAGTAGTGTAAGTTACACTGTTTAGTCTGTATATATAAAAAAAGGAAGTGGTATAATGGCAGATTTGATAGCACCAATAAATGAATACGGTATGGTGGAAAAGACAAATTCAGCTACAAAAAAAGAAAAAGAAAGAAATACTAATGGCTCATTAGGAAAAGATGCTTTTTTAAATCTTTTGGTATGCCAAATGCAAAACCAAGACCCACTAAATCCTAATACCGACACAGAATATATTGCACAGCTTGCTACTTTTTCACAAGTTGAAGAGATGCAAAATATAGGCAAGGCTATGGATAATATGAGAGCTATGTCGAGTGTAGGAAAATATGTTGATATTACAGTATCTACTAATGAATTAGCTGAAGATGGAACTAAGAAAGAAAGAAATGTAACAGGCAAAATTGATTTTGCAACATCTGATAACAAAATTTCTGTAAATGGTAATCTATATGATTTTGATGATGTTAAAACCATATACAATGATGACCCATCTAAATATAAAACTGACGAAGTATAAAAAAGTTTATTAAAAGCAGGTGAAAATGATGAATATTAATGGAAATTATTATTATTCTATTGAGCAAATGGCAAGTAAGATTTCTGATGTAACTAAACAAAAAAATGTTAATAATAACAATTATAAAAAAGGTTTAAATACATCACAAAATGCCAGTTTTAAGGATATTTTAGAAAATTCAATAAACAAGCTTACATTTTCAAAACATGCTTTAGAAAGACTTAATAAAAGACACATTAATCTTTCTACTAGTCAGCTTGAAAGGTTAACTAAAGGTGCTGATTTAGCTAAACAAAAAGGGATCAAAGAATCTCTAGTATTACTTGATGATTATGCATTTATAGTTAATACTAAGACGAATACAGTTGTTACTGCTATGGGAAATGATGAAAAGAAAGTATTTACTAACATAGACGGGGCTATAATTATGTAATTTATTAATTTTTAGATGAGCTGGACCTTTTAAGGAGGCTCATAGATGTCCTTGAATGATAGATAGGACATATATGAATGGAGGATATAATTATGTTAAGATCAATGTATTCTGGAATTTCAGGTTTGCAAATTCACCAAACTAAGATGGATGTAATAGGTAATAACATTTCTAATGTTAACACAATCGGTTTTAAATCAAGTAATGTAAATTTCGCTGATATCCTTTATCAAACATCACAAAATGCATCAGGACCAACTAATATATCAGGTGGTACTAACCCAAAACAAATCGGTCTAGGTGGTTCGGTTAATGGTATTGCCTCTACTATAACTTCACAAGGTGGAGCACAAAGAACAGATAGTGGACTTGATGTAATGATAAATGGAAATGCTTTCTTTATAGTAAATAATAATGGTAATACTTTATTTACTAAAAATGGTGCATTTAAGATAGATAAAGCAGGTAATTTAGCTACAGAATCAGGCGCATTAGTACTTGGCTGGGGAGTAGATCCTAACACAGGTGAAATAACAAGTGGACAGGTTAAAAAACTTGATGTTTATGCAAATAAAAATCGCTACGTAGATCCTGAACCAACAACAGATGTAGTATTTTCAGGAAATATTGATGAACTAGATGAAGAACTATCATCAGGAAAAGCAACACAATTAGAATTCTACGATAATCTAGGATATAAATATACAGTAAAATGTAATGTAAAAAAGACAGATACAGAAGGTCAATATACAATTGACGTTACAGATATAATGAATTCACAAAGTGAAACATTAAAAAAGAAATTGTTAGAAGCAGGAGCAACAGATGGAAAATATAAAGAGGACGCAAATAAAAAAATAACTTTTGCTGGAATTGATTATGTTGTTAAGTATGTGGGTGATACAGCAGCTCAAGATACAACGAATGGTAATGACTTAAAAGATTTTGAATTAAGAAGAGCTAGTGAGGGTTCTACTGATGATCCTGCTCCTACATTTACCTTTAATACAGCTACTGGTAAGTTTAGTGGTGTATTAGATGCTACAGGTAATCCAGTTGCATACAATAAAGATGGAAATACACCAGCAGAAAAAGGACAATTTGTACTTGATCTTAAAGCATTAGGTGTAGATGGTGCTTCAAAATTTGGTTCAATCAAGGTTGATTTTTCATCTATGACTATGTTTAACTCAGATGGTGTATCAACGATTTCTTCTTCAAAAGGATCTCTTGATGGTGGTCAAGGTGCAGGTTGTATGAAAGGTAAACTAACAGGCGTTAGTATATCTAACAACGGTATGATATATGGTGCATACAACAATGGTAGAACTAAGTTACTTGGTCAAATAGCTGTTGCTGACTTTGTAAACCCTGCTGGTCTTGAGGCAGTTGGTACTAGTATGTATACAACAACTCTTAACTCAGGTGACTTTGATGGTATAGGTGTTGATATTACTACAACAGGTGGTAAGATGACATCAGGTGTTCTTGAATTATCAAATGTTGATTTATCACAAGAATTTACCAACATGGTTACAGCACAAAGAGGATTTCAGGCAAATTCAAGAGTTATAACAACATCAGATACATTGCTAGAAGAATTAGTAAACTTAAAACGTTAATAAATAAAATTAAATAAAAATGTAATTCATGATACTTAAAATTTAGGGATAAAATTTAAAGTTATGATTAAAATGATTATTATGATTATTAAAAAATAAAAATTAAAAATAAAGACAAAAAGACGTGTAAAAAATATGATTATTTAAAAATATAAAAAATGATTATTTAAAAAAGTAAGTGATGGATAAAATGTAATGTTTTATCCATCACTATATGAAAGGAATGACTGATATAATAGAGCTTACAAAATTAAATGAAAAAAAATTTTTATTAAATAATGATCTTATAGAGGTAATTGAAGAAACACCAGATACGATAATTACTCTTATAAATGGGAAAAAGATAGTAGTAAAAGAAAGTTCTTATGATATTCGAGAAAAAATAATTGAGTTCAAAAATTTAGAGAACAAAATTATATATAAATAAATATTTAGGTAATGTAGATAATATGTCGATATAAATGATGATGATATAGTTTAAAGTTTTATTTTCGTTTATTAGTGTGTGTAAGTGGGCACTTTTGTTGTAAATATATGTAATTAAAATAAAATATTTGGTGGTGATACAATTGGATTTAGCTACATTGGTTGGTTTGTTGGCTTGTTTTGGACTTTGTATATTTGGTATCGTATTTGATGCTGCAAATATGTCCGTGAAGTTTGCAAAAATTCCACGATTTATTGATGTTCCGTCTATTCTGATTACAGTAGGTGGTACATTTATGTGTCTTTTATGTATGAGTAAAAGTATAGGAGGATTTGTAGCTTGCCTAAAAAGTATAGGTCAAGCAATTAAAAAAACAGAATATAATGAAGAAGAAACAATAAAACAAATAATAGATCTTGCTAATATATCAAGAAAAGAAGGATTACTAGCACTAGAAGAACATTCAAGAAATATAACAGATCCTTTTTTAAAGAAAGGAATAATGTTAAGTGTCGATGGTGCAGAAGCAGAATTAGTAAAAGGAATATTAGAAAGTGAGATAGGTGCACTTGATGAAAGACATAGAACTATTATAGGATTTTGGGAGAACTTAGCAGGAATGGGACCAGCTTGGGGTATGATTGGTACACTAATTGGTCTTATCAACATGCTTAAAGAAATGGATCCTAATGATTCAAGTACAATAGGTCCTAACATGGCAACAGCCTTGATTACAACATTTTATGGATCTTTGATTGCTAACTGGATAGGTACACCTATTGCAAATAAATTAAAATCAAATAACAATGCTGAAATATTGCAAAAAACAATAATATGCGAAGGCATATTATCAATACAAGCAGGTGAAAACCCAAGAATGATAGAAGAAAAATTAAAATCATTTATTGAGCCAGCTAAAAGAGCAGTATTTGAGTCAGCAGAATAATAATAGGCAGGAGGAATATAAATGGCTATACAAAGAAAAGAAGATCCACCACAGGGTGCTGCAGCATGGATGAGTACGTTTAGTGACTTGATGAATTTACTATTATGTTTCTTTGTAATGTTATTTGCCATGTCAACAATGGACGCAGGTAAATATGCCAAGATAGTTGAATCCTTTAAAGGAAGAACTGATTCAGATTTTTCTATTTTTAAAGAAGAAACTGGTAACAGGATATTTGATGATAAAATTTTCCCTACCAGTGTACAACAAGTAGAGAACTTAAGCTCAATGCTAGAAGATACTGGTGAGGAAACATCACAAAGTGGAAAAGAAGAAAATAAGGTAAATGTTGATGCGGCCAAAAAGGCAGTAGAAGAAGAACAAAAAAAGAAAGCAGAAGCCTTGTATCAACAGCTAACTAAGCAAGTTGAAAAAGATCAGTTAGAGGGTATGATTGAAGTAGATATGGATAAAAAATATCAATATGTAAAGCTTACACTTAGTGGAGCAGTATTATTTGAATCAGGTGAAAGCAAAGTAAAACAAGATGCACTAAAAGTTCTAGATAAAGTAGCATTGATATTAAGAAATTATAGAGATAATTTGATAAAGATAGAAGGTCATACAGATAATATACCAACAACATCAGGCTCATTTGATAATATGGATTTGTCTAATGCTAGAGCTTGCTCTGTATGGAGATATATGGTTAAAGAAAAACATCTAAGACCAGAAAAATTAGAAGCTTCAGGACGAAGTCAGTATGATCCAATAGAATCAAATCAGACGGCAGAAGGAAGAGCAAAAAACAGACGTGTAGAATTTAAAATTTATACAGAAGGTAGTATGAATTAGATATAAACTAAAAAAACGTATTAACGTAGAAATGAGGTAGAATATGAAAAGGAATATGTTAGCAGTACTTATTTTAGTTGTATCTTTAGCCAATCTAGTTATGACTGGATTGATGATTTTTGTAGTTTTGCCAGGGTCAAAAAGTTATACTGAGTTGGTAAATAAAGTAGCAAGTGCAATAGAATTAGAAGAAAAAGAAAGCAATGCTGATGAGATAAGTGTAGATGAAAAAGAGCAGTATGTATATGATAAGGCTGATTTTACCATAAATCTTAAAAAAGAAGGAAAAAAAGATTCTTATGTTGTAATAAATCAAGTATCCTTAACACTTAATAAGTCAGATAAAGATTATGACAAAACAAAAGGTTTATTAGATGCTAATGAAGTAAAAGTACATGATATGATAACGACTATATATGAAGGACATACTAAGACAGAAGTTACTACCCAAAAGAAAGAAATAAAAGATGAAGTATTGCAAAGATTAAAAGAAGAATTTGAATCAGATGCAATAATAGATATCGCTTATGGAAGTATAACTTGTCAATAAGAAAAATAAATATGTAAAAAATATGAAAAAAATTACAATTTTCCCTTTATATTATAAAAGAAATGTGTTATTATATTAGAGATGACAGTAAATATCGGAGGTGAAAATAATGGGCGATGTCTTATCTCAAAACGAGATAGATAATCTTTTGGCAGCTATTAGTAGTGGAGAATTAGATGCTGACGCTATCAATGACGAAGGGGATAAAAAGGTAAAAGAATATAATTTTGCAAAACCTTCAAAACTATCAAAAGAGCATTTAAAGACCCTCGAGATTATTTTTGAACATTATGGAAGATTATTGTCAACACATTTGCCTATCTATTTACAGAAAAATTTACAAATTGAGGTTACTAGTGCAGAGGCAGTTTCCTATTCGGAATTTTCTAATGCATTATCTAATCCAATACTGTTGGGTATTTTAAATATGGATCCATTAAACGGTAAAGCATTGATGTCTGTAAGTGCTAACTTTGGTTATGCAATGGTAGACAGAATGTTAGGTGGACAAGGAAAAGCTCTTGAAACTAAGAGAAACTTTTCTGAGATAGAGTTGATAATACTTGAAAAAGTATTTCATATCTGTATAGAAATGTTAAAAGAGCCTTGGGAACACGTAGTGGATCTAGAACCATCACTTGAAACAATAGAAACTGATGCACAGTTTTTACAGATATATTCACCAAATGAGATGTCAGCTGTAATCATGTTAAGAATAGTTATGTCTGATGTAGAAGGAAGAATGTCAGTGTGTCTTCCTTATAGCTTACTAGAATCAGTTATTGATAAGTTGAATACAAGATACTGGTATTCGGCAGTTCAATCAGAAGATGGAAATGATTATACAGATTTAATAGAGCTTTCATTATCGAAAGCAACAGTTCCTGTTAAGGTTATATTGGGGAAGAGTGTTATATCTGTTAATGAATTTATTAACTTGCAGAGAGGCGACATAATAAAGATATCAACCAAGACAGATGATGAACTTGATGTATTTGTTGGTAATATGCTGAAATTTACAGCTATTCCAGGTACTTCTCAAGATTTATACGCTGTAAGGATAAAAACTATTGTGAGAAAGGAGCAAGAAGATGAGTGATGGCACTTTATCTCAAGATGAAATAAACGCCTTATTAGCAGGTGGAAATGTTGAACAAGCTTCTGCAAATAGTGAAGATACGACTGACGCAAATCAAGAAGAATTTCTTACAAATGAAGAAAAAGATGCGATAGGAGAAGTATCCAATATTAGTATGGGTTCTTCAGCAACAGCTCTAGCTACTTTGATTAATGAAAGAGTTGACATAACAACTCCTGTTGTTTCTTATGCAAAATGGCAAGATATTATTGAAACGTACGCTAAACCATGTGTCATGGTACACATTTCATATATAGAGGGTTTAGATGGTAAGAATGTTCTTATGCTCGCAGAAGATGATGTAAGAATAATTACTGATTTAATGATGGGTGGAGATGGTAAGAATACAGAAGGTGAAATTAGTGAGCTTCATTTAAGTGCAATTAGTGAAGCCATGAATCAGATGATGGGAACATCAGCGACATCACTTTCTTCCATGATTGGTAGAAAGGTAGATATCAGTCCACCAAGTGCTAGTTTGGTAGATGTTACAATGGACGAAGAAAGCCTAGAGTTAGAGAATTTCTTAAAAGATACCTTTGTAATGGTTTCATTCAAATTAGAGGTAGGAGATTTGATTAACAGTAAGCTTATGCAGTTGTATCCAATCGAACTAGCAAAAGAGGTATATCAAAAATTTACTGGTGAGATGTCAGATTCTTCTGATAATGGTGGCCAAGAAGAAGCACCACCACAACCTCAAGCACCACCACAACCTCAAGCACCACAAGAACAGGCACCACAAGGGATGGCAATGCAAGAACAAATACCAGTGCAACCAGTAATGCCTGATAGTAGTGTTAATGTTTCGCCAGTACAATTTACATCCTTTGCAAGCTCAGGCGGAATAACAAATCCGACATTGCAGACCGAAAATATGAATTTAATTATGGATGTTCCACTAGAAGTAACAGTTGAACTAGGTAGAACAAACAGAACGATTAAGGAAATACTCAACTTTAAGCCAGGAACAATTGTTGAACTTGACAAAATTACAGGTGAGCCTGTAGATATACTAGTTAATGGAAAAGTTGTTGCAAAGGGCGAAGTTGTTGTAATTGATGAGAGCTTTGGTATCAGGGTAACTGATATAATAAAATAGTATAGGAGAGATTTCTTTATGGGAAAAAATATTTTAATTTGTGATGATGCGGCTTTTATGAGAATGATGATAAAGGATATTTTAACTAAAAACGGATATGATGTCGCAGGAGAGGCAGAAAATGGTAGTAAAGCAGTAGAAAAATACCAAGAATTAAAACCAGATTTGGTACTTATGGATATTACAATGCCAGAGATGGATGGTATTCAAGCATTAAAGAAAATTAAAGAAGCAGATGCAGGTGCAACTGTTATTATGTGCTCAGCCATGGGACAACAAGCTATGGTTATTGAGTCAATTCAATCAGGAGCAAAAGATTTTATTGTTAAGCCGTTCCAGGCAGACAGGGTACTAGAGGCAGTTAAGAAAGCAATAGGATAGATTAGATGATAAATTTAAATTATTTTAATACATATTATTTTATTATAAGAAAAAGCAAAGCTCCAGAAATTGCATATCAATCAATATGTGACAGCACGGTATTTGCGGGAATTAATAAATCATTTGATAATGTTATGCAACTTCTGGGGTTGATTGTACTTTTTTTCGTGATACTTTTTGGTTCAGTATTTATTACTAGGTGGATAGGGCTACATGGTATGAATCTAAACCAAAGTAAGAATTTTACCATTATTGAATCATTTACGATAGCACAAAATAAATGTATTCAAATCATCAAGGTAGCTGATAAATATATAGCAATAGCAGTAAGTAAAGAAAATATAGAATTTCTTTGCGAGCTTGATGAGAATAAAATCGACTTAGAAGCGAAAAATAAAGGTTTAAATATGGGGAAATTATCTAGCATATTTAACCTAAATAAAAAGACAAGCGAGAAGGAGCATAAAAAGAAAAGTTTTAAAGAAATATTAAAAGATGTAAGTAAGGGTAAAGACGACAAACACGAGTAATACATAAATAAGAAGAAAGGTTTTTTTTATTAAAATGACTAGACATATAAAGAAAGGCATAAGGATAAAGATAAAAACCCTTGCTTTTATTTTAGTACTTGTAGCTATATTTATTAGCCTAAATAGCAGTATTACGTATGCAAAAGAAAACAAGGATAAGTATGAGATATCACTAGCAGTACCATCAAATGGGAATGATTCAACACCTAGTGTAGTTCAAATGCTTTTAACGCTTACAGTAATTACACTAGCACCATCAATTCTTATGATGTTTACGAGTTTTGTACGAATTATAGTGGTACTTCATTTTACAAGATCAGCTATAGGAACACAAACAACGCCACCCAATCAAGTACTTATTGCTTTAGCGTTGTTTTTGACATATTTTATTATGTCGCCAGTGTTTATGCAAATAAATGAGAAGGCGATAAAGCCATACAATGAAGGAAAAATGAATACCGAAAAGGCTGTTGAGAAAGCAATGGATCCTTTAAGGGAGTTTATGTTTAAACAAACTAGAAGTAAAGATATCAAGATGTTTGCAGATATTGTTAAGGTAAATGCTGATGATAAGGCAATAGAAGAAAAAAAGGATATTCCAAACACAGTCCTTGTCCCAGCATATACAATAAGTGAACTAAGGAGTGCATTTATAATAGGGTTCTTGATTTATATTCCGTTTATTATTGTGGATATGGTAGTGGCATCGACTCTTATGTCAATGGGTATGATGATGTTACCACCGACTGTTATATCGCTTCCATTCAAGATACTTTTGTTTATACTAGCTGATGGTTGGAACTTGATAATAGGTAATCTTGTTAAGACGTTTTATTAAGTATTTTGAAAAATATACTAAGGAAGTGATAAAGTGACCACAGATATTGCAATAGATATAATGAGAG
>Ga0352977_1005786_pt1 | contig 12365 bp, 5 predicted proteins | sample Cowrumwitchgrass_2_FD_205946 | JGI IMG/M metagenome (GOLD analysis project Ga0352977, IMG submission 205946) | Metatranscriptome of Cow rumen microbial communities from the University of Illinois at Urbana-Champaign, USA - Cow X-1 switchgrass... | ecosystem: Host-associated > Mammals > Digestive...
CATGAATCAAGAAGATTTCTTTAAGAAGATAACCGCTCATGCCAAGGAATATGGCTTCATCTTCCCTTCGAGCGAGATCTATGACGGACTCTCAGCGGTCTATGACTACGGCCAAAACGGCGTGGAGCTGAAGAAAAACATCCGCGAATACTGGTGGAAGGCCATGGTGCAACTGCACGAAAATATCGTCGGCATCGACGCCGCCATCTTCATGCACCCGACCACCTGGAAGGCCTCGGGCCATGTCGATGCCTTCAACGATCCATTGATCGACAACCGCGACAGCAAGAAACGCTACCGCGCCGATGTGCTCGTAGAGGACTATATGGCCAAGATCGAAGACAAGATCAACAAAGAAGTGGAGAAGGCCCGCAAACGCTTCGGCGATGCCTTCAACGAGGAACAGTTCGTGACTACCAATCCGCGTGTGCTGGAGCATAAGGCCAAGATCGAGGAGATCAGCCATCGCCTCTACGGCGCCATGGAGCGCAACGACCTCGATGCCATCAAGCAGCTCATCCTCGACCTCGAAATCGTGTGTCCCATCAGCGGCACCCGCAACTGGACCGACGTGCGTCAGTTCAACCTGATGTTTGCCACGAAGATGGGTAGCGTGGCCGACGGCTCCGACACGATCTACCTGCGTCCCGAGACGGCCCAGGGCATCTTCGTCAACTACCTCAACGTGCAGAAGACCGGCCGCATGAAGATCCCGTTCGGCATCGCCCAGACGGGTAAGGCCTTCCGTAACGAGATCGTGGCCCGTCAGTTCATTTTCCGTATGCGCGAGTTCGAGCAGATGGAGATGCAGTTTTTCGTCCGTCCTGGCACGGAGCTCGAGTGGTTCCAGCACTGGAAGCAGGAACGCCTCAACTGGCACCTCTCCTTGGGGTTGCCGGCAGAGAAATACCGCTTCCACGACCACGAGAAGCTGGCCCATTACGCCAACGCCGCCACCGACATCGAGTTCGACTTCCCCTTCGGCTTCAAGGAGCTGGAGGGCATCCACAGCCGCACCGACTTCGACCTCTCGGCCCATGCCAAATACTCGGGCAAGAAACTCCAGTATTTCGATCCCGACACCAACGAGAGCTACACGCCTTACGTCATCGAGACCTCCATCGGCCTCGACCGTATGTTCCTCGCCATGTTCAGTAATGCCTACACCGAGGAGAAGCTGGAAGACGGCTCGGAGCGTGTGGTGCTGAAGTTGCCGGCCATCTTGGCACCTTACAAGGTCGCCGTGCTGCCGCTGGTCAAGAAAGACGGTCTGCCGGAGAAGGCCCGCGAGATCATCGACAGCCTGAAGTTCGACTTCATGTGCCAGTACGAGGAGAAGGACTCCATCGGCAAGCGTTACCGCCGTCAGGATGCCATCGGCACCCCGATGTGCGTCACCGTTGACAACGACACCCTGGTGGACAACACCGTCACCGTCCGCGACCGCGACACGATGACCCAGGTCCGTGTCCCGATTGAGAACCTCCGTGCGATGATCTTCGACGAGCTGAAGCCGAAGAAATAAATCGACCATCGATCCTTGTAGGGCTGTCATACTATGGCAGCCCTGCGTCGTTTCAGATAGACAACCCCATAGACAACGACGGGATCCTGGTTTTATAATTGGTTAAAATCCAAATTGTTATCAATACCAACCTTTCATTACATGATAGACAACGCCCTTGCCGCTCTTGACAAGGGCGTTTTTTTGTGTGTACCTTTGCGAAACAGTTTTAAAACTTTTTTTGTTATGAAAAGACTTTTTATTTTTTTACCAGCTCTGTTATTGGCTTTGACTGTACAGGCCCAAGTGACGAAGAACCAAGCCGATTCTATTGTTCTTCGCCAAGTTCTTGCTCCATCTTTGATGAACAATGTGGATGTGTATCGTTTTTCCCAACCCCTTTCTGATTCAGATGATATCCAATCATGTTGGGGTAGCACTATTGATGCGCCCTTTCAAAGTTCCTGGGGATACTTTATTGATCTGTATCCATTTGCAAACTGGTCGCATCCATGTCAAATTTGTTTTGTCAATACCGCTGACGGGAGCTATTCTATCACAGAAAGCGATTTGCCACCTTACCAATGGTTGTCGATGGATACCGTTCGGTTAGTTCCGCGTCCTGTACCAGCACCTCGTCCGCAATCTATCTCCACCGGGCAACGCTTGACTCCACCTGAAACGGATCCACACCTTTGGGCGGTGTTGGTATGTGCTCGCCATGGTAATATCATGGACCCTTATGCTACTAGAAGATTCTGGGGCGATCTTTCTTGTATCTATACAACGTTAACGGATGTCTTTGGTTTTCAGGAAAACACGCTAATGGAACAACCGGGATACTCTTTAGGACAGACCAATTCCCATATTCTTGTTCTTGCTTCTACTGATTTGGATGAGTATGACACTGATTTAAATCACAGCAGTTATCATTCTATTGAAAACGACTATCTTTGCTTGCTTCCGAGTGGAATGCAGTATCATACGATTCTCGGTGGTTTTTACTATTATAGTGAAAATGAATTGCGGAGGCTTTTTAACAAATTGGCAGACACTCTTACTTTGGAGGATAAGCTATTTGTATATGTTACGGGTGACGGTTTTAGAGATAGTGGTCCAGACCAAGATTGTTTTTTTAAGATGGAATGGGACGATAATAATAACATGTCGCAACTTGATGAAGTATTTGCAGACGAATTCAGTGACATGATGAAAGACATCAATTGTTCTCAAATAACATTAATGATGCAAACCAATTATTCGGAGGGATTTATAGATTCCTTTATGGACACAGAAGATGCCTTGTGTAAAAACAGAGTGGTTTTCACTTCTACAAATTGTTTCTGCTACCCCGAATGTTATTATACGCCGCAAGCAGGTCTTAGTGACCCCGAGGTGGTTAATGAGTTTACTTACTACTGGGCGGCGTCGAATCTTGGTTTTTATCCATCTATTGCTTTTGATCCGATCGATTATAATCAAGCAACACAGGGTCCTTGGGATTATCCGGGACTCGGTCTCGTTGGATCTTCTGATCCTACAAGCTGTATGCCGTGGCAGACTTTTTTCCCAAACGACCCTTATGGTCATGCCCCTTATGACCTTAATCCAGATACGGATGGAGACAACATATTGTCGTTGAAAGAGTCTTTCATTTTTGCGGACAACATGGACTCTTGGTCGCCTAATGGTTATTATTTGCCGTATCACAATTATAGTTATTACTTAATTCCTGATTCTCCCAAAGCTTCTTATGAAAGTGGATTCACTTCTGAAGCTGCAACAATTACCGGCTATAAGGGGGTCGTGGATGGTGTGGTTGCCACCGGAGCGGATAATAACCGCTATCTATTGGATGGCGACCTCTACATCAACATCAATTCCGAATTGGAGATCAAGGATAGTACTACGTTTGTAAGTGATGGTAAAACCCTTACGAATGTTGGTGCTCTTTACACCGAGAACGGTTTAAGAACGGCCTGCTTCAAGAACACAAGAATCTGTCACGAAGGTTTATCCATGAAGTTGGACAGCTGTGTCTTTGATTCGTGTTACGTGGTGAGAGCTGTTGCTGGTGTGGATTCAATAACCAACTCGCAATTCATAGGAACCGATTTTATAGGAGGCCAGAATGCCATAAGGGATGGGCTTGTAAACGGTTTGGAAATCGTTTTGTCAAACAATACCTTTACCAATAGTTCCGACAAAAGCATCACCATGCTTCGGGTGCCCGTTTTTGAGATCTCAGGGAACACCATTGTGGGTGGATCCAAAGGAATAAGACTTACGAATTGCATTGGTTTGCAGTCCGATGGAGTGATAGCAGGGAATTCGATCCAAGGGTGTACCGGACCAGGCATAGAGGCCTATTCTAGTAATGCGGTTTTGAGCAACAACGATGTGTTTTCTAATGGGTTTGGTGTCAAAGTGTTAAACAACAGTAGTTTAAGTGTTCTCGGTAATCAATATGCAAACAACCAAGCGCAGACACAGCGCATCCAAAACAACACGAAGTATCAGATCTATGCCACAAAAAGAAGCTTTCCGAGTCAGCTTCACTACAATTGCATAAAAGGCGTAAACAATAGCGACACATTGATCTATTATGACAATGCCGGGCAGCTTCTGTCTTATATTCCCCTGGATGTGGAGTATAATTGCTGGAAACCTTTGACAAACAGTTCCATCGGTAGCGTGTTATATTCTGTAAACGGCCAAGCTTTCGACTACTTGCCGACTTGGAATCCTCAGGTAAACATGCGGAACGTCAATGTTACATGGGCACAAAGGATGCTTTGCGTAGCGGATTCTTTATCTCAGCTTGGAAGTTTCGGGGCATCTCTCGATACCTTGCAGGCTTTGGTGGAATATGCGCCGACAAGCGAAGAGTCCAAAGTCGCCCTTAAGAGCATGTTCGCCATTGCTGAAAAAACGGGAAAAGGTTTCGATACCCTTCGCGACTATTATCGGAATACGCACGCGGTGACTTGTCATCCGGATCTTCAAGATATCGGCGACAACCTTGCCAACAAATGTGATGAGGCCTTGGGGAATTATCAAGCAGCTATTGCCTGGTATGAGAACAAATTGGTGGATTCAGCCACCTCTTTCGCGGACAGTGTCTTTGCGGTCATTGATCTTGGCGATCTTTACTTGTTGCTTGACAGCATTGGTGAGAGATCAATGGTTGGTTCGATGTCTCAATATCGGCCTGAAACGGAAATAGCCCACGAGGAACATCGAGACTGGTTGGTTTCATTATTGCCCAACGCCATTCATACGGAGAATACTCAATACGAGACGGTAACATCACCGATGTTGGCGGCAATTCCCAATCCTACCACAGGTGCTGCCAGGCTGGTATTTGAGGTAAATGAAGAAGGTGAAGTTGATGTTGTTGTAACGGACCTGTTTGGAAGAACAAAGCAAATCAAACAACTTGGGGAAATGGCATTGGGAAAGCATAGCACTGAAATCGACATGGCTTCCTCTCCGCAGGGATTCTATCTCTGCACGCTCTATGTAAACGGCCATCCCATGGAAACTTGTAAAATCGTAAAAACGAATTAAACCTTTAACCATTAAATTATACAGTCATGAAAAAAATTACAATGATGATAGTGATGACACTCAGTGTCATGCTGTCGGGAATTTCAAGAGCCCAAGTATCCGTTTGGGATGGCAGCGCTGAACCTTGGACCCACGGCTCGGGAACAACAGAAGACCCTTATCTGATCGAAAGTGCAGCGAACCTGGCATACTTGTCACAGGAGTTGTTGAATTGTGTTTGGGACCATTTCTTTTATGATACATGCTTTTTACTTACGGTAGATCTTGACCTGGGAGGGAATCAGGGTTTGGAGTGGATGCCGATAGGGTCTGCAATGGGTTTTCCTTTTTCGGGTCACTTTGATGGCGGTAACCACACGGTGGACAATATGAGAATTACTGTTCAAGAAGCCGATCCTCATAATAGTCCAATACACTATGTTGGTTTGTTTGGCAAGGTGGATTCCGGGAGCATTAGTAATCTGACAATGGGAGAACATTGCTTGATTGAAATACAAAACAATCCTGTAGCTTTTGTCGGTATGCTGGTGGGGTTCGTTAACACATACGGAAATTGGATCCATACTTATTGGATTGATGATGAATTTCTCCCATATAGGATATCAGGATGTCATAACTATGGAACCATTAATGTGTCATTGTCCGAAGACTGGGACTTTGTAATGTATGGAAGTTCGGGTGTAGGCGGCTTGGTGGGTCTTTCTGGTCCGGGTTTATGGATGGAGGGATGTAGCAACGAGGGTAACCTGTCGCTGGAGGCACCCATGAGGAGCTGTCTTGGCGCCTTGTCGGAAGCTTTTGTCGGCCCTTGCCTTGGCGGCTTGGTGGGACTGAATATTGGTAATGGACGTGGGTTGGATTATTATCATGATGGTGTGCTCCATAACGCTCCAGTGTTTGTGATGGAGGACTGTCACAACACGGGGATGTTGCATTTGGGATTGGATATGAGAATCTACGAGGAGCACAAACGTGCATACGCAGGAGGTATCATCGGTAATGCGGGTTATCGGTTCACGGTTAACCACTGCAGCAATAGGGGTGACATGGATATTCAAGTGGGTTCCTCAACGGGCCTTACAGATTACGATATCATGTTGTTCTGCTCCGGCATCGCAGGCGGCTATGGGAATGATTTTACGTATGATCATCATTACCACCATGCCATTGTGGTCGCCAACATCACGAACTGCTACAACCACGCTAGGGTGCGCTGCGAGTCAGAAGAAGGCTTGAATGTGGAGACGGTGGTGTCGGGCATCACGGGTCGCGCCATCTCGGAGTCGGAGCTGGTGCCGGAGGTGCACGTGTCGAACTGCTACCACGTGGGCGAGCTGCTGGCCGACGAAGCCAACGGCATCACGCCGGCCGACACGGTGGAGATGCTGGATGTGAAGAACTGCTACTATCGCGAGGGGGACGCGCCTGACAACGGCATCGGGACACCAATGTCGGACGAGACCATGAAGACACAGGAGTTCGTCGATATGCTCAACGGGGAGGGCCCAGTTGTGTTCTACTACGACGAGTGGGATGTCAACGACGGCTATCCCGTGCTTGACGACGAGAGCCCGTTCCTGAAGGACTCGGAATGGTACTACGAGATCAAGTGCGACGACGGGAGCGTGTACTACCAGTACCTGCGATGCGCGGGCGACACCACCGTCAACGGTGAGAAGGCAAAAGTCGTGGTGAGGACGAACCAGATCTACGACAAGGAAGCGGTCGAGGTGACGCGCGAGTACCTCTACGAGGAGGACGACGTGGTGTACTGGTGGAACAAGGAGCTGGAGGAGTTCACGGTGCTGTACGACTTTGGTGCGGAAGTGGGCGACGAGTGGGAGACGAAGGTTGGCGGGAATAGCATCACGGTCCATGTTGACGCGGAGAAGCCGTACCAGGACCCGAACACGGGACGGACGTATCGGATGCTGGTGGTGAGCGACGCGGAGGACGTCTTCTCAGGCGAGATCATCTGCGGCATCGGCCACACGACGAGCCTGTTCCCGGAGCGGCTGATGAACCGCAAGGGCGGTTTCGTGGTGGACGGACTGCGGTGCTATTGGAACGACCAACTGTTGGTGTTGCACGTAAGCGACGACGACTGCGACGCGATCTACAGCGAGGTCCATGGGGTGGAGGAAAACGGCACGGCAACAATTGTGGTCTATCCCAACCCCACCGACGGCGCTCTGTTCGTCATCCCGAATACCATAAAACAGCCATCCACCTACCGCATCACCAACGTCATGGGCCAAACCCTGCTGACGGGAACCCGCTCCGCCGACAATGAATCCATCGATGTGTCGTCCTTACCCGCTGGAATGTATTTCCTCACCCTCGGGGAGCAGTCCCTGAAGTTCGTGGTGCGCTAAGTCAACCCCCAAACCCAATGCCATGAAGAACCGAAAACTCATCGTAATATGCTTGGTGCTGACGGCAGGCCTTGCTGCCTGCCGTCAGGAACCCCGTTCCCTGAAAGAGGCGGAGACGCTGCTTCAAGAGGGACTGGAGCTGCGTGCCGCCAAGAACACCGAAGCTGCCGCGGAGTCGTTCAGCCAAGCCTTGCTCGCCGTCAACCGCTGCGACCTCCGCAACCCCGAGGTCAAGGGCATGAAAGCTCAGGTCGAAGACCAACTGGGCGCCATGTACTGGAAGCATGGGTTGAGCGAGGAGGCGCTGAAGCTGCATCTTGACGCGGTGGCACTGTCAAGGGAAATCGAAAACGACACCCTGCTGATGAAGGCCTTGCGCAACTGCGGTCGGGTCACCGCCTCCATGCAACAAACCCGCGAGGCACGGAAATACTACGAAGAAGCCATGCTGTTGGCTGAAACATGGAACGAAACCAAGTTCCATAACGAACTGCTGATGGAGACCGCCAACGACTTGTATCTGGAAGGCGGTGAGTATCCCCAAGCCATCGAAAACGCTACCAAGGCCTTGGCGGGCGGCTCCGAACCGGGCTTCTGCCATCTGGTCATCGGCCTGTCGCACTACTATCTCGACGAGGACAGCCTCGCCATGACTCACCTTTGGGAAGCCACCCGGAGCGAGAAGCCAAGCATCCGCCGCTCTGCCTATCAAGGACTGTATCAGCTGTATCAGTTGGCAGGCGACTACCCGAAGGCGCTGGAGTGCCATGAGCTGTTCAGCGACAACATGATGCAGGCCGACCAGGAGTTCCGGAGCAGCGAGGTGGAACGCATCAAGGCGGATTACGACTTGCGGATGCAACAGTACCAGCTGCAAGCGGAACAAAAGCAGAAAAACCGCTACCTCTACCTCATCCTTGCCGGCCTGCTGCTGGCCTTGGTGGTGGTCCTGCTGTTGCTCAAACAAAAATCGCTAAGCGCCAAGCTGAAAGCCGAGGAGATGAAAAACCAGCTGGAGCTTGAGCTGAAGAAAAACAAGGTGTATGTCACCGCCCTCGCGCTCACTGAGCAGATCACTGCGAGCACCTTGGACTTCGACCTCAAGGATAACGAATGGGACGAGTTCGTGACGATCATCGACAAGGTTTATGGCGGCTTCACCCAACGGCTCGCCGCCAAATACCCCTCGCTCACCAAAAGCGACCTCCAGATCTGCTGCCTCGCCAAACAGGGCTTCAGCAACCAGGTGATCTCCATCCTGCTGAACCTGCAGACGGGCTCTTACGCCCGCCGCAAGTCGCGCATCAAGCAAGACAAGATGAACGGCCTCAACGACGAGCGGAGCTTTGAAGAAATTATTAATGACATTTAAACTATAACATTTAAACTATAAGAACCATGAAAAAGTATTACTCATTTTTAATTATGGTGTCGCTTGCCCTGATGTTTGCTGCAAGCGGCACGATGCAAGCCCAAGTATCCATTTGGGACGGCAGTGCCGAGCCTTGGACCCATGGATCGGGCACAGAAGAGGATCCTTACCTGATCGAGAGTGCGGCCAACCTGGCATGGCTGTCGCAGAAATGCCAGCCACCCGAACCCCGCAAAGCACATCATTACATGGATACTTGCTTTTTGCTTACGGTGGATCTAGATCTGGGAGGGGCTCAAGGCTTGGAGTGGGTACCGATTGGTGGACCTTTTGCTTTTTATAATGCCTTTGCGGGTCACTTTGATGGAGGCAACCACACGGTGGATAATATGCTGATTCTTGGGTCTTTCCCTGATGTCGTTGACGGAGTTCTTTGCTATGGTTTGTTTGGTAATGTTGACTGTGGGAGTATCCGTAATCTAACGATGGGAGAGCACTGCTTGATAGAAATTGGTGACGGGTACGATTACAGTTCGTATTATGTGGGTATGTTGGTGGGAAATGTTTGTTCGTTCAACAATCATTATTTGGAGTGGTTTTTCCCATATTCGATCTCCAATTGTCATAATTTAGGAAATATTAACGTGTCGTTACCTGACGACAGAGAAATCGTCGGTGTTGGCGGTTTGGTGGGATTTTCAGGCCCCTCTCTTAGAATGGAAAACTGTAGCAATGCAGGAGCGCTGTCTTTGGAGACTCCTATGAGGCGGATAGGATTTAATGAGCGTTATGGAGGTCCAAGTGTGGGTGGTCTGGTGGGTGTGAATTACGATATGTATGTTGGGCACATGGTTATGGTTGACGGCGTTCCCTCGGGTCCGATAGAGTTTGTTATGGAAGATTGCCACAACACAGGTGTGTTGCATTTAGGGTTGGATTTGAGAGATTACATAGAGTTCAAGCGAGCATATGCGGGCGGTATCATCGGCAATGCTGGATATCATGTCACAATAGACCACTGCAGCAATAGGGGTGACGTGGATGTTCAAGTGGGTTCCTCAACGGGCCTTACAGATTACGATATCATGTTGTTCTGCTCCGGCATTGCAGGCGGCTATGGGAACGACTTTAGCAATATTGCTTGGGATCATAGTGCCTCCGTGGTCGCCAACGTCACGAACTGCTACAACCATGCCTCGGTGCGCTGCGAGGTGGAGGACGGCTTGAATGTGGAGACGGTGGTGTCGGGCATCTCGGGCAAGGTGATCTCGACCCCGGTGGCGGAGCTGCACGTGTCGAACTGCTACCATGTGGGCGACCTCATCGCCGACGAGACCAATGGCATCACCCCAGCCGACACGTTGGAGGTGCTGGAGGTAACCAACAGCTATTACCTCGAAGGGAACGCCCCGGACAACGGCATCGGAAAACCCAAGACCGACAAGGAGATGAAATCGCAGGCGTTCGTCGATCTGCTCAACGGCGACGGTCCCGTGACGTTCTACTTCGACGAGTGGGGCGTCAACGATGGCTATCCCGTGCTTGACGACAAGAAGCCCTTCCTGGCCAACTCGGAATGGTATTACGAGATCGTGATGGCCGACGGGAGGATCTGCTACCAGTACCTGCAATGCGCTGGCGACACCACCATCGGCAGCGAACGCCCGAAGGTCGTGGTGCGTACCAACCAGATCTACGACAAGGAATCCATCGAGGTGACGCACGAGTACCTGCTGGAGCGGAACGATGTGGTGTATTGGTGGAACAAGGAGCTGGAGGAGTTCACGGTGCTGTACGATTTCAGGGCCGAAGCGGGCGACGAATGGGTGATCAAGGTAGGCCGCGAGAGCGTCAAGGTCCACGTGGATGCGGTGGATACCTTCGACGACCCGGAGACGGGACGGACGTACCGGATGCTGCGCGTCAGCGACCAAGGCAACATCTTCTCAGGCGAGATCATCTGCGGCATCGGCCACACGACGAGCCTCTTCCCCGAGAAGCTGATGGGCCACCGGGCGAAGTTCCAGGTGGACGGACTGCGTTGCTACTGGAACAACCAGGTGCTGGTGCTGCACACCAGCACTGACGACTGCGACGCGATCTACAGCCAGTTCCACGGAGTGGACGAAGCCACCCTGACGGAGGGTGTCAGGGTCTATCCCAACCCGACTGACGGCATACTGTTTATCGATGCTCCAGATGGTGAAGCCTACCGCATCACCAATGTGTTGGGCCAGACTCTGATGACTGGCACCGCCACCTCCGAAGGCATTCGCGTAGCTTCATTACCCGCTGGAATATACTTCATTTCTATCGGTCAAATTACCACAAAATTTATTGTAAATCAATAAATTACATCTTTCACAAGTTTGTGTTTCACAACTTTGTGAATCACAAGCTTGTGAATTGAAAAAAATACTACTTTTGCTTTTTGAAAAAACCATTCATCAAGCAAAAAATGAAAGCACAACAATTATTCTTCGGCCTTGCCGCCTTGTCACTGAGCCTCGGCCTCTTCACGGCCTGCAACAACAACAAACCGAAAACACCTGAAGCGCCGGCGAAACTCGAAATGACCGCGCCTCAAATAGCGGCCGATGAAAGGGGCCTGATCGACCTCGGACAATGCCCTGTGACGGATCCGCACCTCACGGTGAAGGTCTCCGAGGACTTCTCCACCGCCATCATCAGCTACGATGGCAAAGAACTCCAGACCATCGCCGACGAGGACCCTGTGGCCACCGACGACGCCCCGGTCCACTTCCTTGACGCCAATTTTGACGGTCTTACCGACATCTTCATCGGCATGGGCGCGTCACGTACCTACAGCACGCTCTTGCTCTGGGATCCCGAAAAACAACAGTTTGTCCGTGTCGGCACCTTGGGCAGCCCCTGCCTGCAAGGCTTCATGCTGCACCCTGAGACCAAAAGCGTCATAGAAGGCGGCAGCAACTCGTTCTGCGAATTCGAAGTCACCCGCAGCCTCTGGGAAGGCTACCGGTTGCAACCACAGGAAGACCTGACCATCCTCTTCGGGGAGGAGAACTATGCCGCCAACCATGTGGAGCATATGTTCACCCTGAAGGATCCGGAGGGTCAGGTACTCTGCTCCACCGAGACCGTCGAGGATCTTCCCGAACTCTGGACGACCCTTGCCCAGGCTTTCCTTTTTGATTAGAACTTCGAGAGGTAGTCTTCCACCATCTTCCACAGCCGTTCGCCATCCACCTTGAGGAGGATGCGAGCCTGCTGTGTGCCGATAGGCTGGTTCTTGTCGAAGGCCACGGCCTGTCCATAGGAGAACCCGAACTGGCTGTTGACATCCACGTAACGGGTCACCTCGTCCTGGATCAAGGTCGGGTCGATCACGATGCAGGCGGCTATGACATCCCAGATGTAATGCGTGTAGTTGGGATCGTCGATGAACAGCTGGTTCAGGAAGTTGCGCTGTAGCATGTTGAGGATGAGGCGGTTGTTGGTGATCGCCTTCAGGTGGTCGTAACGGTCCTTCCGGAACGGCATGGTCTCGCACACATCCAACCCG
>Ga0352977_1004429_pt1 | contig 11802 bp, 12 predicted proteins | sample Cowrumwitchgrass_2_FD_205946 | JGI IMG/M metagenome (GOLD analysis project Ga0352977, IMG submission 205946) | Metatranscriptome of Cow rumen microbial communities from the University of Illinois at Urbana-Champaign, USA - Cow X-1 switchgrass... | ecosystem: Host-associated > Mammals > Digestive...
CGAAAGTGTTAACAAAAAAGCAGTATCAAAAGCTAATGCAGTAACACAAGCTGATGCTATAAGTGATACAACTAATGAAGAAATATCAAATATTTCAAAAGAGTGTATGCAGTTAGTAGAAAAGCAAATGTTAAAACAAGAAGTTGATAAATACTATGTAGAACAAATATTAGATGAAGTTGGAAAGACCTTAATAAAAGGTGCACCAGTAGATAATATTTTAACTACAATTTATCAAAAAATAGTATTAAAGCTTGGACAAACTAGTCTAATAGGTGATGGACAAAAAAGTCCAAAGTATATATTCTTTATGGGACCTACAGGAGTAGGAAAGACAACTACAATTGCAAAAATAGCATCTGATTTTAAGATAAATAAGAAGTTAAATGTAGCACTACTTACATCAGATACATATAGAATTGCAGCAGTAGAGCAATTAAGAATATATGCAAATATGTTAAAGACTCCTTTGCATGTAGTGTATACACCAGAAGAGATTGATAAAATTAAGCCAGATCTTAAAAAATATGATGTAGTATTGATAGATACAGCAGGTCGCTCACATAAGAATTTAGAGCAAAAAGATGATTTAAGAAGATTAATTAATACAATTGATAAAAAAGAAAGAGCAGAATACTTAGTTCTTAGTGCAACAACAAAATATAGTGATTTAAAAAATATTGTTGAAGCATATAGGGATATAGAAAATTATAAATTATTATTTACTAAGCTTGATGAAACAACAAGTGTAGGTAATATATTAAATGTAAAATTGCTTACAGGTGCTGATTTATCATATGTTACATTCGGACAAGACGTTCCGAGTGATATAGGAAAACTAGACGCTCAAGATATTGCTAAAAAGCTTTTAGGAGGACAAGATGGATCAAGCAACTAAACTTAGAAAAATGATGATGGGTGAAGAGCCTGAACCAGACTGTAGAATAATTACAGTTCTAAGTGGCAAAGAAGGAGTAGGAAAAACAACAATAGTAGCTAATCTAGCATTGCAATTAGCTAAAGAAGGAAAAAAAGTAGTTATACTAGATGCAGATTATAAAAGTGGGAAATTAGAAGAGGCAGTAGGAAGACCACATAAGTATGACTTATTAGATGGAAGAATAAACATTCATGCAATTATTGATAATGAAGAAAGAATAGGAATACTCTCATGTAGAGTATATAGAAAAAATGTAGATGATAGTTTTAAAAAGATATGTAGTAAGATAGAAGAAATCAGATATGATGTAGATGTAATAATAGTAAATATGCATTCAGGCATGTCTGTGTTGGTAAATAAATTTAGCGAGATAAGTTCTGATGTATGGTTAATAACTACAGTTAATCAATCATCAGTAACAAGTGCTTATTATTTACTTAAGATACTTGATAGTAAAAGGGAAAATGGATTTAATAAACCAATAAGGGTTATCTCAAATGGTGTTAAGAATTATAAGACAGGAGAAGCCTTATTTACAAAACTTAATAGTGTAGTAGAAAGATTTTTAGATATTGATATAGAATTTTTAGGAAGTATAGTAAGCGATCAAAAGCAAGTTATAGCTTTTAAACAAAATCAACTTGTTGGTGTATTATATCCACAATCAGATTTTGCAAAAAGTATTGAAATTATTACTAAGAAAATGCAATTAGAATATATGAAATGATTAATATACCTTATTATTTTCTAGGAGGGATATATATGGGAACTAATTCCATTGTATCGACAGGCGATAAAGTAGTATTAAGTAGAATTAATAAAAGCGGTGAAGAAAAAGAATACATAAGTAAAGTAGTATCTTATGTTGATGATGCAAATATGAAAATAGAGATGCCAATGGAAAATTCTATGTATATCCCACTAAAGATTGGTAGAGAGTTTTTTGCTAATTTTCAGACTAGAACTAGTATGTATAAATGTAGAATAAAAGTAGTAGATAGAATAAAAGAAAATAGTAAATATTATATTATTATAAAGTTTTTATCAGATTTTGAAAAAGTTCAAAGAAGAGAGTTTTATAGATTAGAATGTGTGTCAGATATAGATATTTGTATAGGAAGTAGAGATAGTAATAATGCGCCTATATGGCAAAAAGCAGTTATGATTGATTTAAGTGGTGGAGGAATGAGATTTAATAGTAAAGCTTTAATAAGTAAAGACAAACGTATTAAGGTAAGATTTCCTATAGTTTTAAATGAAACCAAAGAATTTTTAATCTGTATTGTAAAAATAGTATTAGTAAAGCAAATGACAGATTTGAAATATGAGTATAGGGTTATATTTGATGAATTAGAAAATGATGTAAGAGAAAAGATTATAAAACATATATTTGAAGAAGAAAGAAGAAGAAGAAGAAGAAAAAACAGGAGTTAACAATATGAGTAAAAATATTCTAATAGTTGATGATTCTGCACTCATGAGATGGGTGTTATCTGATATAATAGAGACAGACGAAAGATACCATATTTATGCACAAGCTGCCAATGGATTAGAAGCAATGGAGGAACTAATCAATGCAGATGGCAAGATCGATGTCGTGATATTAGATATTAATATGCCTAAGATGGACGGCATACAGGTTATGGACGAAATAAATAAGCTTAAAATTAAAGTAAAAGTCATTGTTTTTTCTACTGTTACTGATCAGGGTAAAAAAATTACAATGCAAGTTCTAGAAAAAGGTGCATTTGATTTTGTTAAGAAACCAGATACTTTTTCGGGAATAGAAGAAGGAAGCTTTAAAAAGCGTCTATTAGATTGCATTGATCTAGCATGTAAAAGCAATGTTTATATGGGTGTCGATCATAGTAAAAGACAAAGTACTAATAGTACAACTAGTGCTAAGCCTTTACCGCCAATAAAGGATAAAGAAAAAAACAAAGAAACTAAAAGTGAATTAAAAATTACGCCTAAAAGACAAAGTATTAATAGCACAAGTAGTACAAGAATTATTAACAGAAGTAATAATAGTAATAAAAGAAAGTTGGTTTTTATTGCTACCTCAACAGGAGGACCAAACGCCTTACATGAAGTTATACCAAAAATAGACAATAGAATAGATGCACCAGTTGTTGTTGTGCAACATATGCCTAAGGGTTTCACTAAGTATTTAGCTGATAGACTTAACGATTCTTCTAAACTACCAGTAAAAGAAGCAGAACAAGATGAGATTCTTAAGAAGGGGGTAGTCTACCTTGCTCCTGGAGGATTTCAACTTATTTTGGAAAAAGCAGGTAAGTTTGATGCTAAATTTAATATTTATAGAAATGAAAATCTTGTTTTAAACCCATGTGCTGATGAAACACTATATTCTATGAAGAATATAGCATATGATGAAATAATATGTGTTGTATTAACAGGAATGGGAAAAGATGCAACAGATGGAGTGGCTGAGTTAGCTAAGTATAAGTCTCTTCGGGTTGTGGCGCAAGATGAGAAAACTAGTGTGGTGTATGGTATGCCTAATATGGTCAGAAGAACAGGTTTAGTAAATGAGATTGTTCGCCTTGAAGATGTAGCAAAAACTATTATAAATTACGCGGGGGTGCGATAAAATGGACACAAGTCAATATTTAGAAATATTTATTGAAGAAACGAAAGAGCATTTACAAACATTGAATGAGCATATACTTGTATTAGAAAAAGAAACAGATAACGTAGATACTATAAATGAGATATTTAGGGCTGCTCATTCACTAAAAGGTATGGCAGGTACAATGGGATTTACTAGAATGCAAAGACTTACTCATGACCTAGAAAATATCTTTTCTGAAATAAGAAATGGTAATATGAAGGTTACAGATAAGTTAGTAGATATTATGTTTGATGGCTTAGATGCACTTGAATCTTACCTAGATACTATTCAAGAAACTTCAACTGAAGGGACAGAAGATAATGAAGATATAATTGCTGCCCTAAAAGAAATTCTTGAAAATGGAGTAGGTAAAAAAGACGATAGCAAAAAAGATGCTAAAAAAGAAGATAGTAAAAAAGATGATAAAAGTGATGAAAAAGAAGAAAAAACTACATCTTCTAATGAATTAAAGAATATTCACAATGAATTAAAGTACCTTAAGAGTGAAATTGCTACACTTGAAGAATCTAAGTCAAAAGAAGGTACGGTATACGGAATGACAGTTGTTCTTGAAAAAGGCTGTATGTTAAAGGTAGCAAGAGCATTTTTAGTATTTAGAACAGTAGAAAAATTTGGTGAAATAATTAAGACTCATCCAGATTCTGATGAGATAGAAAATGAACATTTTGAAGATAATTTTTCAATTATTTTTCTATCACAAAAAACAATAGAAGAAGTTAAAAAAATAATAAATAATGTATCAGAAGTAAAAGAAGTATATGTTGATGAAATCAATGTAGATGAAGTCTTAGAAAAAGAACAAGAAAGATTATCAAAAGAAAAAAGTGATAAACCAAATGATAATAATGAGCTTTCGAATAAGAAAGCACCACAACAAAAGCAAAAAGCAGTATCAAAACCTGTTGTAAATCGTTCTGTTAGGGTTGATATTGAGAAACTAGATGTATTAATGAATTTGGTTAGTGAGCTTATTATAGCAAAGAATGGACTTGTTTCTATTGGAGTTAATTCTAATGATGTAAAAGCAAGTGATGGCTTTAATGAGCAAATAGAATATCTTGAAAGTATAACTACAAATTTACATGAATCTGTAATGAAAGTTCGAATGGTTCCTATAGAGAGCGTCGTTAATAGATTCCCTAGAATGATTAGAGATTTATCAAAGAAATTGAATAAGAAAATGGAATTGTTCATGACAGGTGAAGATACAGAGCTTGATAGAACTGTTATTGATGAGATAGGTGATCCTTTAATGCACTTACTTAGAAATGCAGCCGATCATGGACTAGAAAATGCTGAAACAAGACTTGCAGCAGGTAAGCCAGAAGTAGGCTCAATATTCCTTGATGCTTATCAAGATGGTAATAACGTAGTTATTGAAGTAAGAGATGATGGTAATGGAATAGATGTTGAAAAAGTTAAGAAAAAAGCTATTTCAAAAGGTGTAATAAGTTATGAACAAGCTGAAACTATGAGTGATAAAGAAGTTATTGATATATTATTTAGACCAAGCTTTTCTACAGCTGAGGTAATATCTGATGTATCAGGACGTGGAGTTGGTCTAGATGTAGTTAAGAGTAAAATAACTGCACTTGGTGGTGATATTGAGGCAAAATCAGTATTAGGACAAGGAAGTAACTTTATTATAAGACTTCCACTTACACTTGCAATTATCCAAGCACTTATGGTTGAAATTGGAAAAGAAAAATATGCTATTTCATTAGGAAATATTCAAACAATAGAAGCTGTTGAATATAATGAAATAAAATATGTACAAAGTAATGAGGTTATTAACCTAAGAGGAACAGTTATACCTATTGTAAGACTTGCAGATGTGCTTGATGTTGAGCCACTAGAAGAAAAAAGCGAAATGCTTACAGTAGTTATAGTTGCAAAAGGTGATAAGCTTGCTGGTATGGTAGTAGATAATCTTATTGGACAACAAGAAATTGTTATTAAACCGCTTGGAAAATATATAAATAATAACAAAATGATAGGTGGAGCAACTATACTAGGTGATGGTGAAGTTGCACTAATATTAGATGTAAATGCATTAGTTTAAAAATGGTTTAAACTTAACAAGGAGGAAGAAAAGTTATGGCTGAGAAGGGAATAAAAGAAGATAGTGTGCAGTATGTTATTGTTAAACTAGGCAGTGAACAATTTGGAATAGATATAAAATATGTTGACAATATAGTAAGAATGCAAAGAATTACTAGAGTACCAAAAGCACAAAATTATTTTAAGGGTGTTATTAACTTAAGAGGTGAAGTTTTACCTGTAATGAGTTTAAGATTAAAATTTGGTCTAGAAGAAGATGAAATTACAAATGCAACAAGGATTATAATAGTTAAACTTGATCCACAGTCAACAATTGGTATACTTGTAGATTCTGTAAAAGAAGTTGTTACAATGGATGAAGGAAGTATTGAACAAGTAAATCAAAAAAATGCTGATGAAAGATCAGCTTACTTAAGTGGAATAGGTAAAACAGGTAAGGAGCTTATATCACTACTTAATATATCAAGTGTAATTGTTGAAAAAGAACCTCAATAAAGGAGTAGCATAATGGAAAGAATCGACTTAAGTGAAATGAAAGAAGCCCATTTTGATGTACTTAAAGAGATTGGAAATATTGGTGCTGGAAATGCAACGACTGCCCTAGCACAACTTCTTAATAGAAAGGTAGATATGAGAACTCCAAAGGTTGAAACATTGGAGTTTTCAGAACTACCAGATATTATAGGTGGTGCAGAAAATGTAGTGGTATCAATAGTATTAACATTTTCAGGAGATTTCGATGGAATGATGATGTTTATACTAGAAAAAAAAGATGCACATATGCTTGTAAATCTTTTGATGGGAAAAGAACTTAAAGATTTTGATGAGTTTACAGAGATGGATCTTTCAGCCTTAAAAGAAATAGGTAATATCTTAACAGGAGCATATTTATTATCATTATGTAAGCTTATGAAAGTAGAGCTTGTGGAGTCAGTACCTTACCTTGCAATAGATATGGCAGGGGCAATACTAAGTGTTCCAGCTATACAGTTTGGTAAGATTGCTGATAGGGCACTTTTTATTCAATCTGAATTTGGTGATAAGATACGAGGCGAAATGGTTTCGGGGTATTTTGTTTTGATTCCTGAATTGCAATCCTACAAATGTATGCTAGAGAAGGTTGGTATTACGCTTTAATAAAAATTAGTAAAAATTTTGTAAGATTATGGAGAGGTTGGAGGTAAAAAGATGATACCAGAGCATATTGATACCAAGCAGTACCTCGCCAATTTAGTCAGAGTTGGTATGGCTGACTATAAGACAGCAGTTTCGCCAAAGATATTGACAACACTTGGGCTTGGTTCATGCGTAGGTATTTCATTATATGATGCTAAAAGAAAAATTGCTGGAATGGCACATATTATGTTGCCAGATAGCACAGAGTTTACTAAGGTAGATAATCCTGCAAAATATGCAGATTTGGGTATTGAATTAATGATAAAAGATATGATAAATATGGGGGCAGTTAAAAGGGATATAACTGCAAAGATAGCAGGTGGAGCGCAAATGTTTGCTTTTGCTAACAATGATATGCTAAGGGTTGGACAAACTAATGTAGAAGCAACAAAGAGGGTGTTGCAAAGAAATTCCATACCTATCATTGCAGAGGAAACAGGAGAAAACTTTGGACGTACAATAGAATTTTATGTAGAAACAGGTGATTTACTTATAAAAGCTGTTGGAAAGCCAAGTAAAGTAGTATAGTTTTATTTGAGGGAAATGAGGGAAAAGAGTATGAATAGAGCTTATTTGCCAGCTATAATAACTTATTTAGCTGCATTTATTACTTGTTTAATATGTATATTAAACAATTGGGGTGTTAATGAAAGTTTAATAATGATATTAGTAGTAATGGTTGTGTTCTTCATAATAGGAACAATTGCGAAGGAAATAATCGATTGTACTTTATCAAAAAAGAAGACAGAAGAAGAAAAAAAAGAGGAAATTACACAAGAAAAAGAAGAAGTTGATGTTGATGTTTCTGTCTTTAAACAGGAACTATTAGGAGAAAAACAGGATAATAATGAAAATGGCAATGCTACAGAAGAAATCTCCTAATAAACAAAAAACTCTTTAATGGAGGGTATACGTTTATGAATGAAGAAGAAAGAAAAGAATTGTGGCAGAAATACTCCATGACAAAATCGCATGAGATAAGAGAAGCATTAATTATAGAATATGCTGGATTGGTGAGAATAGTAGCAGGAAGACTTAGTATGTATTTAGGCTACAATGTTGAATATGATGATTTAGTAGGATATGGAACTTTTGGATTAATTGATGCAATAGATAAGTTTAATCTTTGCAGAGGAGTGAAATTTGAGACATATGCTTCACTTAGAATAAGAGGAGCTATACTTGATCAAATTAGAAAAATGGATTGGATTCCAAGAACTTTAAGACAAAAGCAAAAAAAGCTTGATACTGCTTACAAAAAAATTGAAGCAGAAACAGGTAGAACTGCTACAAATGAAGAGATTGCTAAAGAGCTAAATATTACAATGGAAGAATTAGATGTCTTGTATGGACAAACTAAGATAACTAACATAGTTTCCTTAGAAGAATATCTAGAACAAGGAAGTGAAGTCAAGTTAGATGTTGCAAAACAATCTAATTATGGACAACCTGAGCGTTCTATGATGAAAAGTGAAGCAAAGGAATTGCTTAAAAAATCACTTAGAGTGCTTACTGAAAAGGAAAAAAAGGTAATAATCTTTTATTACTATGAAGAATTAACCTTAAAAGAAATTAGTAAAATACTTGAAGTATCCGAATCAAGAATTTCACAATTGCATACTAGAGCATTGCAAAAGATGAAATCTGATTTGGGGGAGTACAGTGATATATTAAATATAATATAATTGTTTTAATGTGTGGCATTTACTAGAAAGGACATGGTGATTAAAATGGCTTATCCAAAAGGTTTTTTTAGGATAGTGGGAAAAGAAGATGGACTTTATTTGGTAATATCACTAAAAGAAAAAGGTGAAAAACTTTTGCCTAATACAGTTGCCGAGTATTTAGACAGAAATGACATAGATGACTATGATGAAATCCGGATTAATGCTTTTTTAAAAAAGGTATCTAAGATAAAAGATGGCAAAAAGTTTAGATTAAAAGTAAGTGAAAAAACAGATTGTGTTATAGATGAACAGGTGGATATAAGAGTGACAGATGATAATTTAAAGGCGATAATGGTTATATATCCACCTGTTAATGATGGAAAAGTAATGAATTTAAAACAAATAGAAGAAGAAATTGACTATGCAGGTGTAAAAGCAGGTATTAGACTTAAGTCAGTTTCTGAATTTGTTAAAAACAGAAAATATGAAAGAAAGTTTTTAGTTGCTGAAGGAACTAAGGCACAAGAAGGAAAAGCACCTAAGATAGAATACAAATTTCCTATTGAAAGTACACTTGTGCCAAAAGTTAATGAAGATGGTTCGGTTGACTTTAGAAATCTTAATAACATTCATCTTGTAAAAAAAGATGAACTACTTGCTGAGCTTATACCAGGAGAAGAAGGCTCTGATGGTATGGACGTTTATGGCAACAAAGAAGTTGTAGAAAAATACGGTGATAAAAAATTAAAGGTTAAGGAGAATGTCTACTTATCAGGTGATGGCCTAAAGGTATTTGCGGCAGAAGATGGACACGTTGAATTAACCAAAGATGGTTGTGTAAAAGTATCTACTGTATATGTAATAGAAGATGATATAGGAAGTAAAACAGGAGACGTTGAGTTTAATGGAAATTTATGTATAATGGGAAGCGTACTTCCAGGCTATAATGTAAAGGCCGCTGGTAATATAAAAGTTACAGGTACAATAGAAGGAGCTATTGTTGAATCAGGCGGAAGTGTTATCATAGATCAAGGTATAGGTGGTAACAAAAGAAGTATGGTAAGAGCAAAAGAAGATATTATAGCTAAGTTTGTGGAAAATGCAGCAATAATATCTGAAAAAAAAGTAACTACAGAAATGATTCTACACAGTAATGTATCAGCAGGTACTATAGTTGATGCTAAAATGGGAAAGGGAAGTATAGTAGGTGGTAAGGTATCTGCCCTAGAAGGTATATATTGTAAGACAGCAGGCTCTAATATGGTTAAAAGTACAGTATTACAAGTTGGTAAAAATGTAAATGATAAAGATGTGCTTCAAGAGCTTATTATAAAGGGTAGAAAGATGAAAAAAGAACTAGAAAAAATCGAAAAAGATGAGCAAACGCTTAAGAAAAAGTTAAAAGATAAAAAGAATGCTACTGAGGAGTTAAAAAAACAACATGAGGAGTTAGTAAGACAAAAAGAAGAGTTAGAGATTTCAATATTTGAAACAAAGGCTACTTGTGAAGAAATGGAAAGATTATTAGAACAAAAAGTAGATAACAATAATGTATATATCACTATTGATGGTAAAATAAAATCAGGTGTTACTGTATCAATAGCAGGTGCAACTAAGATTTTTCGTAATCAAGCAACAGGAGCAACTTTTATTAGAAAAGATGGTGAAGTTTCGGAAAAAGGAGCTTATTAAAAAACTAAAAGGAGACTTGAAATATGTGGCTTAAATTTTTAGCATTGCTAGTAGGAATATTTGCAATTGCGCTTAGTTTTTATTTTGAAAAGAAAATGGACGATAGAAGAAATAGTAAAGATAATTCTAAAAATGATGATGAAGATGATAGTATAAAATCTGATGTATTTGACTTTGAAGAGTTTAGACAAAAGCTCTTAGATAATGATAAAAAACAGGATTTATATGATAAAGAATCTATACAAGATGATGTAAATAGAATGGTTACGAAAAAAATGGTAGAATTTAATGAGTTTTCAGAACACTTATTAGAAAAAATAGTGAAAAATCATAAAGAAGTAATGTTTTTGTATGATATGTTAAGCAAAAAAGAAAAAGAAATAAAAGACTTATTCGAAAAAGATTATAGCGAAAAAATTAAGCAATTAAGTAAAGAAAAAGAAAACGATTATAAATATAAAGAAAATGATTATAACTATAATAATAATGAATATGAACATAAGGACTATGAATATAAAGATTATGAACATAAAGCAGTAATGAAAAATCAAGCCTATAAGATAAATGAAGAAATAAATGATATGATTTATGACGAGGCTTATGAAATAAATCATGATGAAATCACTAATAGTGATAATATTAATGATAATAGTGTAATAAATGAGGCATTTGAATTTGAAGAAAAAGATAGCATAAGTGCACAAACTAAAAATGATGATGAAGTTAATGTACTTGGTGATATGTATTCTGAAATAGTGAATATGAAAAAACAAGGAATGAATAATATAGATATTTCAAAAGAATTACAACTAGGAACGGGAGAAGTTAACTTAATACTTAATTTATATAAGAGTAAGATTGTATAAGCACATAAGGGTAAGATTATTAAGTATTATTGTTGATTATTTTAATTTTATTATTTATAAAAGATTAAAAATTTATACTAGAGTCTAGGACTTTATGATAAAGGAAAGTAATATAAACAACAAGGAGATGGCAAATTGCGAAAACTAGTTTATTTAACAAGGGCTCTTGGAATAATAATTATAGTTATGGTAATGACTAATATATTATTTTCTGACGATGAAAAAGGCCAAAAAACAAAAGAAGAACAATACAAAGCAGTAAGTACAAGTAATGATACAGAATATAAAGATGATAACAAAGAAGATAGTAACAAAGAAGATAGTAACAAAGAAGATGATAATAAAAAAGATGATAATAAAGAAAGTAAAAAAGATGAAAGTAAAGAAAGTGTAGATAAAGAAAAAAATAAAGATGTAGATAAAAAGAATATAGCAAAAATAGAAGAAAAAAAAGAAGATACTAAAAAAGCTAGTTCTAATGAAAAAGTAACAGTAGACATTGAGGCAGGCATTAAATCAGAGCAAATTGCAAATAGATTACAAAAGGCAGGAGTTATAAAGGATAGTAAGGCCTTTAATAAATTTATGGTCGAGCATGGATATGATAGCAATGTTAGAACTGGAACTTTTGCTTTTAAGAAAAATATGGCTTTTGTAGATATTAGAAATGTTTTGATAAAAGAAGAATATAGATAGTTTTTTATAATATATACAAAAGAATGTATAATAATAAAATTTCGTGCA
>Ga0352977_1012147_pt1 | contig 11654 bp, 13 predicted proteins | sample Cowrumwitchgrass_2_FD_205946 | JGI IMG/M metagenome (GOLD analysis project Ga0352977, IMG submission 205946) | Metatranscriptome of Cow rumen microbial communities from the University of Illinois at Urbana-Champaign, USA - Cow X-1 switchgrass... | ecosystem: Host-associated > Mammals > Digestive...
CCATAAAGGAAATTTTTCAAACCTGCCTATAACTTATGGCGACAGAATTGTTGTAATTGTCGGTGTGAGACCGACCAGTAAAGCATTCGGTCAAGAACTCGATAACTTTTCACCGGGACATTCATTTGTACCAATCTCCGTCCCAATCAGAGGAGAGTACAACGACTACGGTGGTATAGAAAACATTGACAGAACACCGGCGATAGATGTACTCGAAAAGTTCTTCGGTATGGAAACAACCAAACTCGTTGACCTCGCCGAGAGAACTTGTTGTGGTTGTGAAGACCAGATGAAAGATGAGAACATGATTGCAAAAGAGGTTCTCAAAACCATTTTGAACCACAGTGGTTATAGTGATACGGAATTGACTCTGACGTATATTATGGAACACGAGAAAATCTTTGACCACATCGTCTCCATCGCCAACCCCAAGAAGAAAGACAGATACTTCTGGAGAATACCGCACGAGTACATAGAAGCACTCGGTTACAGAAAGAACCCGCTCGGTACATATAAGGGATACGAGGTGATAGAGTGGACTCACGAAACCCTTCCGAAACTCAAGGAGGAGTGCTATGTCTGGCTCGAGGACGAGTTCAAGCAGTATGAAAAGGTCTCGCACACACTCGCCGGACTTTGTGAAAAAATCGGTTGTGATGTTCCGGAGGAATTTGAGGAAACATTTTTCGAAAGCGTCTTCAAAGAAGAATGTGATTCGGTAAATTCTGAAGAATGTAATTCGATGGATTTTGGAAAACGTGATTTGGAGGGATACTCGTTCAAACGCCACTGTTATGGTCACGGTCACGGTCTTTTCTGTTACAGAGAGGGAATAGGTATGACCGGTTGCATCCTTTCACAGTTCGGATTTTATGAAGAGCATCTCAAACCGGAATATATGAAAGAGGTTGTCGAAACGGCGGCTCTAATCGACGGTCTTCACATTCTTGAACTGACTTGGGGTGTTACAAACTACTATCGTCAAGATGTCGATTATAACCAGCACCTTAACTTTCTTGAGAAGTGCATTGAAGTTGTAAAGGAAAAGAAAGTGGAAGAGGAGGAATAACCGACTTAACGAAAAAAGAAGAGAGAATACGAAGGTTTTAATTAAAAATAGTATCTTTGTAAAAAAAGAAATATGACATTACCTGAAAAATTAAATGTAAAGGGTGTTGAAATGACCTTAAAGAGAGAGAAATTGAACGGTCGCCTTTCGGAATACTGGAGAGTATACTACGAAAGAAATGACACCCGTACCACCGGTTATGTGTACTTGGACGGATACTGCGTCTATCTGTCGGAATGTTCACTCGAGTCGGGGATTGTCGCCAAAAACAGACTCTACAAGAAACTCTGCAAGTGCCTGCCGGGTGAATTTCTTCCCGAAACGATTGAAGAAAACAACAAGGAGTACAGGTACAGGAGTACATCCACAGACACTGTTGTCGGGAGAATCTGGACCTGCGGGTACTTCACCGATGACGGCGAGGCATATCAGCATCTTGTCGTCAATACGAGGGAAAGCGAAGAGGCGGCATATAAAAAGTTGAAAGAAAAATACAGAGACCTCATTAGTGCCGGACCGGACAAGCACGAGTTCAAGATGTACGGAATAGTGCTCAGACACCTCAACGGTCTCAACAAGGGGATACAGACAGCACACGCAGTATGCGAGTACATAAGGAAGTACAAGGGTGACGATGACTTGGAGCAGTGGCTCTCCACCGACAAGACGCTTGTCGTACTCGACGGCGGTTCTTCATACGACTTGAAGGACATTCTGGAAAAGTTCAACCTCAATAATGTGAAATACGCCACATTCGAGGAGGAGGATTTGAACGGAATTACAACTTGCATCTGTGTCCTTGCAGACGAAAGGGTCTGGGACAGAAAGGAATACGGTTCAAAGACCGACTTCATAGAAATGAAGAGAAACGAAGTGGAGGAGTCTGAAGAAAGCGAAGACCCGACCTGGAAGGAGGCCGAAGAGAGACTGGCTGAGGAAATAGAGCGTGAGGTGGACAGACAGTATTCCGAGTTCGTAGGCGGAAACACCAATGTGGTAAAGAAAGAAGTGTTGAACAATTTAAGGCTTGCACTATAATGAACAAGATGAACAAGGAATACTGGGAGAACCTCAAGGTTTTCGAAAAACCGGAGGACATACCCGGCATACCCGTGTACCGTGGAGAGGAAGAGGAAAGGTTCTTCAGAGATACGGTAGTCCCCAACCTCATAAGGTGCGGGGCGATACCGAAGAGTATGCTTAAAGAAGGATGTTGGTACATCGGTGACAACAGGAACACCGATTGTGCAAAGTGGAACGGAAAGGAGTTCGAGTACAAGAGGTACAAGTTCAACTCGACATTTACCGACACCTGCTGCCACTTCGAGGACGACGATGGATACGCATTCTTCATCCCGTTCAAGGAGATTGCCCCGAAGAGACTCTACACCGACAGGGAACAGTCGGATACGCTCGAAAAGGCGGGACTGAAAGGGGAGACTTCCGATTTGGTCTATCCCGAGAAGACGGACGGAGGACATTACGACATACCTTCTATGAGAGAAGGGATGGAAGGAAGAAACGACATTCCGTGCTGGTCCGCCGGTGCGTTGCTTGAAATCATACCGGAGAAGATAAAGGCGGTGAACGTGAAGCACGACTACGAATGGGAGTTCTCATTCGACAAGCTGAAGGACAAGTATGTTGTTTCATATACCAATCCGGTACTTGACTTCTACGAGGAGACACCCGTGTACGAAGCGTATGGCGACCTTATGGAAGTTCTCGTGAAGACGGTGAAATATCTTCTTGAAAACAAGCGGATTTAGAAACTTTTTGTTATATTTAATATGGAAACTCAAAAATTAGTGCTTGCGTTGTTTGCACTCATCTACTATCTGGTCGGAATAGTGTGTCAGATATGGACACTTTGGTTTCAGGCCAAGTACCGTGAGTTGACGAAGACGGAGGTGATACTTCAAATAGGCGGAATACTTTCAACGACTATGATGTTCGCCTTCTTGATTACAAGAATATTTAATTAAAAAATTAGTATATGGAATTTAGGAAATACAGTTCGATAGAGAACAGCTACAGGGAAAAGTATCTTGAAAGCGTAAGGGAAACCCTCAAGTACTTCGGTTGTGAAGACGCAAAGTTCTCGGTCTCGGAGAAAGTCGACGGATGCAACGTATCCGTAATAACGGACGGGGAAAACATAATGACAGGCAAGAGGTCTTCAGTCCTCGCACCGGACGAAAAGTTCTACGGATTTCAGGAATACGCAGAGAAGATGCTCAAGGAAAAGATAACCGGTATCTTCAAATACATCTCCGTGTATAACGACACTCCGGTACACAACGTACAAGTGTTCGGCGAGTTCTTCGGAGGAGGATACAAGGGCTACAAGACAAATGAGTCGAGGATTCAGAAGGGAATAGACTACTGTCCCGAACACAATTTCTACGCCTTCGACATACTGGTGACCGATACTGCCGGAAAGACGGAATGGATTGGCGTTGACAAGTGCAACGAGATTTTCGAAAATGCAGGACTGTTCTACAACAAGGAACTTTTCCGTGGCACACTTGACGAATGTCTTGCATACAGTCCGGTGTTCATCAGCACGATAGGTACAAGACTCGGTTATCCGGAAATAGAGGACAACTTTGCAGAAGGCGTTGTCATCAAGCCGGTCGAACCTCTCTTTATGGCGAACGGTGAGAGAATCATCATCAAGAACAAGAACCCGAAGTTCGAGGAATTCGAAAAGAAGGACAAGAAGCCGAAGAAGACTCCGGTCTATTCGGATACTTGTAGCAAGTGTATCGAGGAAATCGGAAACTACTGCACCGAATCGAGGCTCAACAATGTAATCTCACATCTCGGAGAAATAGAGATGCCGAAGCAGACGGGTCTCGTACTGAAGGAATACTCCATCGACACGATAGACGAGTTCAGGCGTGACCATCCGGAATACGACTCGCTCGATTCTTCGGAACAGAAGGTTATCAACAAGATAATCAGTAAGTTTGCAGTTGATATAATCAAAAGGAAGTTCTAATATGGAAATAAAGGGTAAGGTACATTGTTTCTTCGAGCAGTCCGGTACTTTCAAGAACGAGTTCATCAAGCTCGGAATCCCGGCGGAAGACTACGACATTCAGAACAACTTCGGACAGACCGACCACACGGACGACTTGTTCAAGGCGATAGAGGATGCATACGACGGAAAGCCGTCATTGTTCGATAACATTTCGAAAGACGACCTCATCATCGCCTTCTTCCCCTGCATCTACTTCTCGGCTCTCTCTCAGATGTCTATGTACTGGACTTGTGTGAACTACCGGAAGAAGACCACGAAGGAGAAGACCGATATGATACTTGAACGCTCACACAACCGTGAGATGTTCTTCGCCCTTGCTGTGAAGATGCTGGCGGTAGCGGAGATGAGAGGACTGAGACTTGTGATGGAGAATCCTTGGTCGGAACAGACCTTCCTCAAATGGAACTTCGTGATGCCCCCGACCATAGTCGATATGGACCGTACCCAGAGGGGTGACTACTTCAAGAAGCCGACCGCCTACTTCTTTGTCAACTGTGTCCCCACCGACGGGTTCACCTACCAGAAAAGCAGAGTGGTCAAGAACATACTCGACTCGAAACCAAGTGGACAGGCGGGACTCTGCTCGGAGGACAGGAGTATGATTTCAAAGGACTATGCACGGAACTGGATTTGCGACTTCATACTCGGAAAAAAGCAACCGGAGATTTGCGGTACCGAGGATGCATTGTTTTAGATTGTTAAACGTTTAATCATAAAATTATGAAAAAGACCAAGAAGGTGGCCAAGACCACCAAGAAGAAAGTGAACCGCTACAATATGCGTAACATCCTCTGCAACTTTGTGGAGGCGAACGGACCACAGACCTGGACAAGACTCCACGAGGTTGTCCTCACGGTCGCCGGCAGAAGCCTTTCCGAAAAGGACTGGGGAGTATCGTACCTCGACAACGTATCGAGCAACTCGGTACTGTTCCCGAGCAGGTGCAACAATCGCTACCTCGAGAAGGATGTGAAGACTGGTCTCTACTATGTGACAAGTCTGTAAAAAAAAAGCGGACCGGAGGGTGTGGAAGCACCCTCCTTTTAAAATTAAAAGAAAATGAGTGATAAGAGTTATTCGGTAAACAGATATTTTACGTCGGAATCCGTTTCATCGGGTCATCCCGACAAGGTGGCCGACCAGATTTCGGACGCCGTATTGGACGAAATAATAAGACAGGACAAGAACGCCCACGTGGCGTGTGAGACACTTGTGACGACCGGACTGGTTGTCATCTCGGGCGAAGTTACCGCCGAAGCGTATGTTGACTTGCAGAAGACGGTGCGTGATACCATTAACGACATCGGCTACGACAACGGTGAACTCTACTTCGACGGAAACTCCTGTGCGGTGATAAACACGATACACGAGCAGAGCCCCGACATCAATATGGGCGTGTCCCGCCAGAAGGAGGAGATGCAGGGTGCCGGAGACCAGGGGATTATGTTCGGATATGCAGTCAAGGACGGAATAGAGTACATGCCACTCGAGATAATGCTCTCCCATATGATACTCCGTCAGCTCGAAAGGCTGAGAAAGGGTTATCCGGAAATCGGGTTGAGACCGGACGCCAAGTCACAGGTGACTATAGAGTACGGTGAAGACGGCAAGCCCGAGAAGATAGACACCATAGTCGTCTCACAGCAGCACTGCGAGGAACTTTCGAACGAGGCTCTCGGCGACTGGGTTCAGGAAGCGTTGCATTGTGTAAGGATGGAACTTCCGAAGAGGATTTCGGATATGTTCTACGACTTCAAGCTGTTCATCAACCCGACCGGACGCTTCGTAATAGGCGGACCTCACGGGGACACCGGTCTGACCGGAAGAAAAATCATAGTCGACACCTACGGAGGCAAGTGTCCTCACGGAGGCGGAGCCTTCTCGGGCAAGGACCCGTCGAAGGTTGACAGGAGTGCGGCCTACTTCTGTAGATACGTGGCCAAGAACCTTGTGGCGGCCGGAGTGGCGGACGAGGTTACGATACAGGTCTCGTATGCAATCGGTATGGCCAAGCCACTCTCGGTCTTCATAGACACTCACGGAAAGTGCAACATCGGAATGAGCGATGCAGAAATCGCCGGACGCCTTATGGAGAGCATCGACTTCACGCCTCACGGTATGATAACGAGGCTCAACCTCCTCAACCCGATTTATCTTGAGACCGCCAAGTACGGACACTTCGGAAGGAAGAGCTATGTGAAGGACGGCATCAAGTACTTCCCGTGGGAGGATTTGGATTTGGTTGAAGACATCAGAAAAATTTTCGAAATGGAATAGAGAGAACCGGAATTTTTTCCGGTTTTTCTTTGTCCTTTCGAAAATAAATAGTATCTTTGTAAAAAACAAACTATTATGGCGGAGTATATGATAAAGTACTTCCCGTGAGAGAAACTGAATCTAAATCAATTAGTTGAAGGATGGATGCAAAAGAACTTATAGCGAAACTACAGAAAGTCCCGAGCGGGGCGAAGGTGAAGATATGGGACTTCGACGAGGACCAGATGACCGGATACTTCAGGGAGGCTACGGATGTGGAGCCCGTCAACATCGGCGGCGAACAGACCGTATTTATCAGATAGGTTTCAAAAAAATAAAAAGGAAACAGACTTATGAGTAAACTTACATTTGAAGAAATCAGGGAAAGGGGACTTCTCCTTTTCGAATACGTGAGGGGCAGCAAGCTCTACCACACCGACACACCGGAGAGCGATACCGACACGGGTGGCGTGTTCATCTGCCCGCAAGACTTCGACTTCGACATAACCGAAGAGGTGTCGGACGAGAAGAACGACACTAAGTGGTGGGAGCTCGGCAAGTTTATGCGTCTGGCGATGACTTCCAACCCCGCCGTCATAGAGGCATTCTTCGTTCCGGACGAACTAGTGCTTTTCGAGCACCCGCTCTTCAAGGAAATCAGAAGACACCGTGACGAGTTCGTCACCAAGGCGGCGTTCATGCCATTCGGAGGCTACGCCGTCTCACAGATAAAGAAGGCACAGGGCCAGAACAAGAAGATACACTGGGAGATGGAGGATATGAAGCGTATGACTCCACTCGACTTCTGCTACACCTTCGATGGAAGACAGGGAAGCGTGAACATACAGGAGTGGCTCGGCAGATACGACCTCCGTCAGGACTGCTGTGGACTTGTGAACCTCATCAATATGAAGGACTGCTACCTTATGTACTACGACTTCGCCCAGCACTTCCGTCTCGCCGGAACGACACTTGACGAGGAGATGCAAGCGAAGAGCAGGTTCTTCCGCTTTATGAGAAGACATTTCGAAAAGCAGTTCGATGAAAGGGTCGGAAAGGCTCTGGAGGAGAAGCACGAGATATACGCAAGAAGGAATAGCGGGAAGATTACCGAAGAGGAACTTGTGGACGCACTGTGCAAGGTTGACCTCCGCTATCCGGAGGTGAGCATCATCATAGACGGCGAGACATACACGATAGTCGACTATATGAGGGAGAAGACAAGTACACCCTACGGTGAACACTGCGGCATCATAAACCAGGACGGAACATCCAACACGGTAAGGCTCTGCTCCACCAACAAGGACGAGACTCCGGTATGTATGATGACCTACAACAGCGAGGGGTACGGAAGCCACTGCAAGAAGTTCAGGGAGTACGAGGAGTGGAAGAGCAAGCGTAACAAGGCGAGATACGAGTCCAACCTCGAGGGCGAGAAGTCCGGAGACCCCGATATGAAGTACGACTGCAAGAATATGTACCATTCCTTCCGTAACGTAGCGATGTGTACCGAGATAGCGAAGGGTGAAGGCCTCATACTCGACCGTACCGGTCGTGACCGTGACTTCCTTATGGATGTAAGGAACCGTAAGTTCGGATATTCGGAACTCATCAAGAAGCTCGACGAGATGACGGCCGAGATGCAGAAGGCGTGTGCCGAATCTACCATCCGTGAGAGCATAGACGAGGGGTTCGTAAGGAACCTTGTGTCAGACACAAGGATGAAATTTTTCGAAAGGAAGCACGAAACACACAAGACCGGTCCCACCCGTCCTCCGATGGAAGAGATGAACGAGAGGACGTGCAGAAGTCTGCTCCAGACGACAGCCCAGTTCACGGATATGATGCGTCTGGATAGGAAAGACGTGATGATAACGGGAAGCATCGCCCTTTTCAAGCACGGAATGCTTCCGCCGGAGCGTGAGATACACGACGTGGACATCGTGATAAGGGGAAATGAGGAGCTTGACCGTGACTTGCAGACCATAACGAAGATTCACGGAGGCAACACCTTCTACAGAATATCCGATGACACCTTCAAGGGAGTGAAACACAAGCCGTTCATATTCAGATGGAAGGACGTGGAGTTCAATATCTGGGTTCTTGACGAGAATGTTGAGTTCGATACGGAGATTTCACTTGTCGAAGGGTTTCGTCTGGCCACGGTGAAGCACATACTTGACGCAAAGAAGACTTACGGGCGTGACAAGGACCTGAAAGACCTGTCGGAAATCTGCCGGGACATACTGAATCCCAAGAAAGTCCGTACCGGAGAGAGAATGAAGCGGAATGAAGAGGAACCTCTCTGGCCCGTCTCCGATTACAGATAAATAAAGTAAAAAAACTATGGACAGAAGGGAAGAAATTGAAAAAATGAACAGCAGACTCTCCGAAATAGAGGCCGAGAGGAACGAACTCGAGGAAAAAATCCGGAATGCCGTCAAGGAAATCATAGAAGAGACCGGTTCGGAGGAGATGAAGTCAAGGGGGAAGACGGGCAATAAGTTCGTTATGAAGTTTTCCGACTTCGCTGGCGGAAAACCGTGGGGAGTTGACTACCACGACTGGGAAAAGTATGGTGAATTCCTTATGGACTACTTCGAAATGAAGCGTGACTCCAAGACCAGATGGAAGGAACTGCTCGAAGACCTCATCGAGACTGCGGGAAAGTCTTTGACGGTATCGTACAAGATACCTACTCAGGCCGGAAAGTTCATCACACGCACCCGTCAGGTGATATTCAACGAGGATTTCCTCAGAAGAGTGTACGACAGGGTATTCGGAAACGGTGAAATGTAATGAAAGAGAATGAAATCGCACTGAAATGCCGTGAAAACGACGAGCAGGGGTGGAATATGCTCTATGAAACCTTCGGAAACAAGATGAAATCGCTCTGCCGGAGATATCTGAAGAATGAATCTGAAGTCGAGGACACGGTTTCCGAATGTTTCGTAAAGATTTTCGAAAACATCGGAAGATATTCGGAGAAAGGAAGCTTTGGCGGATGGATTATGAGGTTGACGAGGAACGAGGCGGTCAACCGTCTACGGAAAAACGCAGGAATCGTACTTGTTTCTATGGACGACTGCCCCGACTTTCCCGTCGAGAGCACGGAAAGGAATCAAGATTTGACGGAACTCGGAAAGATGGCGGATGAAATGCCCGGATATCTGATGAGAGTTTTCGAAATGAGAAGAGACGGTCTGAAATTCAAGGATATCGCCGGAAGACTTTCCATCTCGGAAAGCACGGCGAAGGTCTATTTCCTTCGGGCGAGAAGATGGCTGATAAAAAAGATTGAAAAAAATTACGGAAATCTGAATTTTTTCAAAAACAAATAGTATCTTTGTAATGTAGGTTTTTAAGTTAAACAATGAGACGACCGGATTAAAGAATCATACAGCGAACCTTTTAAGATTTATCGAAGTGGACGATGTTTTTTAAGGATTCTTGGACCGGTCGTCTTTTTCAAATGAAGACACAGGCAATGAAAAGAAGCGTAACAGTAATATGGTGTGACTGGGGTGACGACGACACCTCCATTCTAAGCACGATGTGGAAGGACCTGCCTCCCGAAATAGACTTGACGGTGGTGCATGTAAACCACTGGAACAATCTGAGAAGGAAGATGGTGGAGTTCGCCATAGAGAAGGAGAAGGACACGCTTCTGTTCTGCGGGCACGGAACGCCATACGGACTGCTTGTACCAAAGTCGTTCCAGTCATATGTGCTGCACGAGGAAAACGTCTTCCAGATAAAGGCGAACAACGTGATAGGGATTTCCTGCCACTGTTCGGAGTTCGCCACACTGACCGGACTTCACGGATTCTTCTCCTCGATGTTCATATCCAATGTCGATGAGGCGGAGTACTACTCGATAAAGGCGACCGTGGAGCAGGTCACAAGGTCGAACCTGGATTTCTACAGGCTCATCGGCCGGATGCTTTCCGGCGAAATCGACAGCCACGAGTGCATCTCGATGATGGAGAAGCTCGGAAAGGACAATCCGGTGTCAAAATTCAACGCAGAAGGAATGAAGATATTATAGGAAATATGCTGACGAAGGAAGACATAGAGTTTCTGAAGGAGCTTCAGAACGAGATGAAGACACAGGACACCTGCGGCCAGGCGGCCCCGAGGTTCTGGGGGATAAGGGAAAGAGTCAGGAGATTCGTACCGGAGGGTTGCGGCGAAGGTGTGCTGATAGTGGAATCCGACGGGGTGGAATATGAGTTTGACGAATACGTACAGACCTTGGACATTATCATTGGTGACGGGGACGTCGACGAGAAGACCGTTATGAAATGGGATGAAGTGGACAAGAAGGATATGGATGAAGTTGTCGACTTCGCCAACGAGTACTTCGGAAGAGACGCACGCATAGTGGAATACGACTGGGTTGACGAGATATCCGAAGAAACCGGATGCTTTCTGACGAAGAGGGCGGCCGAGCTTCACATCAGCCAGAACGGATACCACTACACCAATCCGGTGCCCTATGCAATGACGGCGTGGAGGAATCCCGAATTCGAAAGATTTCTGAAGATTTTTGAAGAGATGGACATCGACAGACTTAAAGAGTAGATGCACACCGGGATTAGGTGTGGCGGAAGTAATAATTTGTGCCAAGGGAGGTGAAACATCCTCCCGTTTTTAACAGGAAGATAACTGAAGAGGAAAGACAGAAATAGGCAAGGTTTGGAAAATAACGGAATAATGGACTACAAGAATATTTCAAAGAAGAATCTCAACAATCATATCGACCGTCTGATAGACATACTCGATGAGATAGAGATTGGAAAGATAACAATCCTCACCGGAGGAAACGCAACCGGCAAGTCGGTCATCAGAAAGCTTTTGAACTGTCATCTGATGGAAAAGCTCGGCTGTGACAATGGTGTTGTTTCATCCATCTCGATGCAGATGCGTGTCAACACTCCGGGCTCGCTGCTTGGGACGGGACTCGACTCCATGATGAAAGACCTCCCGTGGGAAAGCACGTCGGAACATACCGTCTGTCTTCTGGAAGGTCTTCTTGATGCCTTCAATGAAAGCGAAGGAAATGGCGGAAAGAGGTTCCTGGTAATCGATGAGCTCGAAACTGGAATGTCGAAGGAAGTACAAGCCGGAACTTGCATCTGGCTTAACGAGATACTCAACCCGGAGACGGTACGTGACAAGACGTATGGTGTACTTCTGATTACACACTCCGATACTGTAGTAAGGACCATAAGGCACGACATCTTCATCAACATAGACGGTATGACCGAAGAGGAATGGCTG
>Ga0352977_1006303_pt1 | contig 11456 bp, 7 predicted proteins | sample Cowrumwitchgrass_2_FD_205946 | JGI IMG/M metagenome (GOLD analysis project Ga0352977, IMG submission 205946) | Metatranscriptome of Cow rumen microbial communities from the University of Illinois at Urbana-Champaign, USA - Cow X-1 switchgrass... | ecosystem: Host-associated > Mammals > Digestive...
TGAAAGATGAAAATTGTTGACTACTTTAAGGAATGCTATACCGAGTTGACTGAGAAAGTCTCTTGGCCAACTTGGAAAGAACTACGCAGTAGTGTCATTGTCGTATCCATTGCTTCCCTGATTATCGCTTTGGTGGTATTCTTGATGGATATCTCTTTTAAAAACCTGTTGGAAATGTTCTATCAACATATCCATTTCTAATTGTGTTTTATTGAATCTATTAAGCATTTCGGGCTAACGTAACAATTTCGCTTGAAACATGAACGCAACGAACGAGAAAAGATGGTACGTGGTTAAGGCCATCAGTGGTAAGGAGAAAAAGGTGAAAGAATACCTCGAATCCGAAATCAAACGCCTTAACTTGCAGGATCAGATTTCGCAAGTCCTGATTCCCACCGAGAAATACTTTGAGGTCAAAAACGGAAAGAAGATCTCCAAAGAGAGAAACTACCTTCCCGGCTATGTCCTCATTGAAGCTATCCTCCAAGGGGAAGTCGTCCATGTGATTCGTAATGTGCCTAATGTGCTCGGTTTCCTGGGCACCAAAGGCGAACCGGACCCGCTTCGCCCCGCAGAAGTGAACCGTATCTTGGGTAAGATCGATGAGCTTCAGGAAATGGGTGAGGGGAGCGATATCTCCTTCATGGTGGGTCAGTCTGTGATCGTGAACGAAGGACCGTTCAAGAGCTTCAGCGGTATCATCGAAGAGGTCAACGAAGAGAAAAAGAAACTCAAAGTGAGCGTCAAGATCTTCGGTCGTAAAACACCTCTCGAGCTGAGTTATTTTCAAGTTAAATTAGAGTGATGCCCGGAAACTGAATTGGAAGTTTCCTTATCATTTAATGAAGGATTAAAAAATGGCAAAAGAAGTAAGCGGATTAATCAAACTGCAAATTAAAGGAGGAGCCGCAAACCCCGCTCCGCCCGTTGGACCCGCCCTCGGTTCCAAAGGCGTGAATATTATGGAGTTCTGCAAGCAATTCAATGCCCGTACCCAAGATCAGGCTGGCAAGATTTTGCCCGTCATCATCACGGTGTACAAGGACAAGTCTTTCGATTTTATCGTCAAGGCTTCCCCAGTGGCTGTTTCCATCCTCGAAGTCGCCAAGATCAAGTCGGGTTCCAAAGAGCCTAACCGCTCCAAAGTGGGTAGCCTCACTTGGGACCAGGTGCGACAGATCGCTACCGACAAGATGAAGGATATGAATTGCTTCACCATTGAGTCAGCCATGTCAATGGTGGCTGGCACTGCCCGTAGTATGGGAGTGAAGGTAACAGGCGAATCACCTTTAAAAAAAGACTAAGTCTTTAATGCATTTGTAGAACAAAAAAAACTAAAGTCAAATGTCAAAAGTTACCAAACAGAGAAAAGAAGCTTTGGCTAAGTTCGACAAAAGCAAGAGTTACTCCTTGATTGAAGCGGTTAATATCGTTAAACAGATCACTTACACCAAGTTTGATGCTTCTGTTGACCTTAACATCCGTCTGGGAGTTGACCCACGTAAAGCCAACCAAATGGTGCGTGGATCAGTCACCCTTCCTCACGGAACCGGTAAGGTCGTGCGAGTTCTGGTTCTCTGCAACCCGGACAAGGCCCAAGAAGCTTTGGATGCTGGTGCCGACTTCGTCGGTCTGGATGAATACATCCAGAAAATTAAGGATGGTTGGACTGATGTTGACGTTATCATCACTACTCCTAACATCATGCCTAAGGTTGGTGCGCTGGGTCGTATCCTCGGTCCCCGTGGATTGATGCCTAACCCCAAGACTGGTACGGTGACCATGGAGGTTGGTAAAGCTGTTCAAGAAGTAAAAGCCGGTAAGATCGACTTCAAAGTCGATAAGTACGGCATCATCAATGCTGCAGTCGCAAAAGTCAGTTTCACTCCAGAAAAAATCTTTGATAACGCCAAGGAACTCATCTCCACCGTTATCAAGTTGAAACCAGCAGCTGCCAAAGGTACCTACGTGAAGAGCGTCTTCATCTCAAGTACCATGAGCCCGGGTGTGCAGATCGATATTAAATCAGTAGCAATCTAAAGTTGAAAGGAAGTTATTGAAATGAGAAAAGAAGATAAAAAATCGATTATCGACTCCATACTCGCTGAACTGCAGGCTTGTCCTAATTTCTATCTGACCGACATCTCCGACCTCAACGCCGAGAAGACCAGCCAGCTTAGAAGACAGTGCTTCAATAGTGGCATCAAAATGCTCGTTGTGAAAAACACCCTCCTCCATAAGGCTATGCAGAACATGGATAAAGATTATGCTGATCTTTACAATGTCCTCAAGGGTTCAACAGCCGTGATGCTGTGCGAGACGGGTAATGCCCCCGCTAAACTGATCAAGAATTTCCGTCAAAAAAGTGATCGTCCTATCCTGAAGGGCGCCTTCATCGAGGAATGCTGCTATATCGGCGACGATATGATCGACACCCTCTGCAGCATCAAGTCGAAGAACGAATTGATCGCCGACATCATCGCTCTGCTCGAGTCACCGATCAAGAACGTCATCAGCGGCCTCCAGTCCGGTGGACACAAACTCTCCGGTATTCTCGAAACGTTATCAGAAAAGGCAGAATAAATATCATCGAATGGATACCATTCACAACTAAAGAAAAAAATTGTAAAACTCTTAAAAAATAAAAGTAAAATGGCAGATCTTAAAGCTTTTGCTGAACAATTAGTGAATCTTACTGTTAAGGAAGTAAATGAACTCGCTACCATTTTGAAAGAAGAATACGGTATTGAACCTGCTGCTGCTGCTGTCGCAGTCGCCGCTCCTGCTGCTGGTGCCGCCGCCGCTGCTGAGGAAGAAAAGACTTCTTTCGATGTCATCCTGAAATCAGCCGGTGCCGCTAAGTTGGGCGTCGTGAAACTGGTGAAAGAACTCACCAGCCTCGGCCTCAAGGAAGCCAAGGAACTCGTTGACGCAGCTCCTAAGGCGATCAAGGAAGGTGTGAGCAAAGACGAAGCTAATGCACTTAAAGCTCAACTCGAAGAAGCAGGTGCAGAAGTTGAAATTAAATAAGAAGGATTTATTTCCTGCAAAATTTGTGGCATTCAACCTCAGTCCCAAGCCATATTTAGGGACTGAGGTTTGTGCCTATTTTTCGCTCTAAGAAATCCGTCCCTATTTATTTTGTCCGTTCTTTTATTTCTTCACACTTACCTAAAATCTAAACACCTTGGCAACAACTACTGAAAGAATCAATTTCGCGTCGATCAAGAAGCCGTTCGAATATCCTGATTTTCTGGATATTCAGCTCCAGTCTTTCAAAGATTTCTTCCAACTGGAGACCAATCCCGACAACAGGAAGAACGAAGGACTCTACAAGGTCTTCTCTGAAAACTTCCCCATCACCGACGCAAGAAACAATTTCGTCCTCGAATTTCTCGATTACTATATCGACGCACCTCGCTACAGCATCGCCGAGTGCATCGAACGCGGACTCACCTTCAGCGTGCCGCTCAAAGCCAAGCTGAGACTTTCGTGCACGGACGAAGATAACGAAGACTTCAAGACCGTCGATCAAGACGTCTATCTGGGTATGATCCCCTACATGACGCCCCGCGGCACCTTCGTCATCAATGGCGCTGAACGTGTCGTTGTCTCCCAACTACACCGTTCGCCAGGCGTGTTTTTCGGCCAAAGCCAACACGCCAACGGTAAGACCTTGTACTCGGCCCGTATCATCCCGTTCAAAGGATCTTGGATGGAGTTCTCCACCGACATCAACGACGTGATGTACGCCTACATCGACCGTAAGAAGAAATTGCCGATCACCACGCTGCTGCGCGCCATCGGCTATGAAACTGACAAGGAGATCCTCGAGATCTTCAACCTCACCGAGGAAGTCAAAGTGAACAAAGCCAGCCTCAAACGCGTCCTCGGACGCCGCCTGGCCGCCCGTGTGCTGCATTCTTATTTCGAGGACTTCGTCAACGAAGACACCGGCGAATGCGTCTCCATCGAACGTAACGACGTGATCCTGGAACGTGAGACCGTCCTCGAAGAAGATCATATCCAGAAGATCATCGACTCAGGTGCCAAGACCATCTTCCTGCACCGCGAAGACGATGTGGATGAGGAAGGCAGGGCATCCGACTACTCCGTGATCTTCAACACCCTTAATAAAGATACCTGTAACTCCGAGAAAGACGCCGTCGAGTATATCTACCGCCTCCTCCGTAGCGCTGATCCGCCCGATGAGGAGACCGCACGCGGCATCATCGAGAAACTGTTCTTCTCGGATAAACGATATGACCTCGGTCTCGTCGGCCGCTATCGTATCAACCGCAAACTCGACCTCAACATCGATCCCGAGACGCGCGTCCTCACCAAGGAAGACATCATCGCGATCATCAAGTACCTGGTCGAGATGCTTAGCGGCAAAGCCGAAGTCGATGATATCGACCACTTGAGCAACCGTCGTATCCGCACCGTGGGCGAACAGCTGTACGCCCAGTTCGGTGTGGGTCTCGCCCGTATGGCCCGTACCATCCGCGAACGTATGAACGTGCGTGACAACGAGTTGTTCACCCCGACCGACCTCATCAACGCCAAGACGCTGTCGTCGGTCATCAACTCGTTCTTCGGAACCAACCAGCTCTCGCAGTTCATGGACCAGACCAACCCGCTGTCGGAGGTGACGCACAAGCGCCGTATCTCCGCCCTCGGTCCTGGCGGTCTGTCGCGTGACCGTGCCGGCTTCGAAGTCCGTGACGTCCACTACACGCACTATGGTCGTCTGTGTACCATCGAGACCCCTGAAGGTCCTAACATTGGTCTGATCTCCTCACTCTGCGTCTTCGCCAAGATCAACAGCCTCGGTTTCATCGAGACGCCTTACCGCGAGGTGAAGGACGGCACCGTTGACTTCAACCAGGCGCCGCTCTACCTGACCGCTGAAGAGGAAGAGAACAAGATCATCGCCCAGGCCATCACCCCGATGGATGACAACGGTCATTTCATCGAGAGCAACATCAAAGCCCGCTGCGTGGCGGACTACCCCATTGTATCCCCCGAAGAGATCCAGCTGATCGACGTGGGTCCGAACCAGATCGCCTCCATCGCCGCCTCCTTGATTCCGTTCTTGGAGCACGACGACGCCAACCGCGCCTTGATGGGTTCGAACATGATGCGCCAAGCTGTGCCTCTGATGAATCCGGAAGCTCCCATCGTCGGTACCGGTATTGAACGCTATGTTGCCAAGGATTCCCGCGTTCTGATCACCGCCGAAGGCGAAGGCGAAGTCACCTTTGTCGATTCCACCAAGATCACCATCAAGTATGATCGCACTGACGAGGAACGCCTGGTCAGCATGGATGACGACTCCAAGACGTACTTCCTGACCAAGTATGCCCGGACCAACCAGAACACCAGCATCAACATCAAACCTACCGTGCGCCGTGGCCAGCGTGTCCATAAAGGCGACGTCATCACGCAAGGTTATGGCACCCAGAACGGCGACCTCGCCCTGGGTCGTAACCTCAAGGTGGCTTTCATGCCTTGGAAAGGATACAACTACGAGGACGCCATCGTGATCTCTGAAAGGATCGTCAAAGAAGACCTCTTCACCTCCATCCACGTCGAGGAGTTCACCCTCGAAGTGCGCGACACCAAGCGTGGTCTGGAAGAGCTGACCAACGACATCCCGAACGTCAGCGCCGACGCCACCAAGGATCTCGACGACCATGGCCTGATCCGTGTCGGTGCCGAGGTCAACGAAGGAGACATCCTCATCGGTAAGATCACCCCCAAGGGTGAAAGCGATCCTACCCCCGAGGAGAAGCTGCTCCGCGCCATCTTCGGCGACAAGGCGGGTGATGTCAAGAACGCTTCGCTGAAAGCCGGTCCTTCCATGAAGGGCGTGGTGATTGGCAAACGTCTGTTCTCACGTCTGCAGAAAGACCGTAAGTCAAGAGCTAAGGATAAAGAAGATATCGCCAGAATCGATGCCGCTGCCAAGGTGGAGCTCGATGAGCTTAAGAAGAAACTGGTCGAGAAGCTGATGATCATCCTTAATGGCGCGACTTCCGCAGGAGTGTACAACAACTTCAAGGACCAACTGATCCCCAAGAGGGTTAAGTTCTCCCAAAAGACCTTGATGGATCTTGACTACACCATCGTCAATCCGCACAAGTGGACCAGCGATGAGAAGAAGAACGAGATGGTGGCCACCTTGATCGACAACTACTCGGTGAAGTTCAAGGAGATCCAGGGTAAGTTCAACCGTGAGAAGTATGTCGCCAGCGTGGGTGACGAGCTTCCCAATGGCATCATCCAGATGGCAAAGGTCTATGTGGCCAAAAAGCGCAAGCTGATGATTGGTGACAAGATGGCCGGTCGTCACGGTAACAAGGGTATCGTCTCCCGTATCGTTCGTGCCGAGGACATGCCGTTCCTCGCCGATGGTACCCCGGTCGATATCGTTCTGAACCCCTTGGGCGTGCCTTCGCGTATGAACCTGGGTCAGATCTACGAAACCGTCTTGGGCTGGGCGGGACATGAACTCGGACTGAAGTTCGCGACCCCGATCTTCGACGGCGCCTCTCTCGATCAGATCAACGAGCTGATGGAGAAGGCCGGCCTTCCCAAGAACGGCCGTGTGCAGCTCTACGACGGCGAGACGGGCGAACCTTTCGACCAACCTGCCACCGTGGGTTACATCTACATGCTGAAACTGCATCACATGGTTGATGACAAGATGCATGCCCGTTCCATCGGACCTTACTCACTGATCACCCAGCAGCCTCTCGGCGGTAAAGCCCAGTTCGGCGGCCAGCGTTTCGGTGAGATGGAGGTCTGGGCGCTCGAGGCGTTCGGCGCCAGCAATGTGCTACAGGAAATCCTTACGGTGAAATCCGACGACGTGGTCGGCCGTGCCAAAGCTTACGAAGCGATTGTCAAGGGCGACAACATGCCGGTGCCCGGTACCCCTGAGTCCTTCAACGTCTTGATCCACGAACTCCGTGGCTTGGGCCTCGAAGTGACTTTCAAGGATAAGGATGGAAATGTCTTGAATTGATGTGAACTAACCTCAGAAAAACATTGTAAGAAATATGGTCAACAACACAATCAATAGCAACTTTGCAAGCATTACGGTCAGCCTTGCGTCCCCTGAATCGATCCTCGCCCGTTCCCACGGAGAGGTGCTGAAACCGGAGACCATCAACTACCGTACCTATAAGCCCGAACGCGATGGTTTGTTCTGTGAACGCATCTTCGGTCCTGTCAAGGACTGGGAGTGCCACTGCGGCAAATACAAGCGTATCCGCTACAGAGGAACTGTCTGCGACCACTGCGGTGTCGAGGTGACGGAGAAGAAAGTCCGCCGCGAACGTATGGGACATATCCAACTGGTGGTCCCCGTAGCTCACATCTGGTATTTCCGTTCCCTTCCGAACAAGATCGGTGCCCTGCTGGGCATCCCCTCCAAGAAACTCGACTCGATCATCTACTACGAACGTTATGTGGTGATCCAAGCCGGTTCACTTGAGGGCAAAGAGATCCCGAACAACTCCGAAGGACGTACCGTGCAGAAGATGGAGTTCCTCACCGAAGAGGAATACCTTGACCTGCTCGAGACCCTGCCGATCGAGAACCAGTACCTTCCTGACGATGACCCGAACAAGTTCATCGCCAAGATGGGTGCCGAGGCCATCTACGACCTGCTTTCGAGACTCGATCTCGACAAGGAGTCGTATGAGCTTCGCGACAAGGCGAATTCCGAGACGGCACAACAGCGTAAGCAGGAAGCCCTGAAACGCCTTCAGGTGTTCGAGGCCTTCCGTGAGGCGAACAAGCACATGGAGAACCGTCCGGAATGGATGATCGTGAAGGTCGTCCCCGTGATCCCTCCGGAGCTTCGTCCTCTGGTCCCGTTGGATGGCGGCCGTTTCGCCACCTCCGACCTCAACGACCTCTATCGTCGTGTCATCATCCGTAACAACCGTCTGAAACGACTCATCGAGATCAACGCTCCTGACGTCATCATGCGTAACGAAAAACGTATGCTCCAGGAAGCCGTTGACTCGCTGTTCGACAACTCGCGCAAGTCAAGCGCCGTCAAGACCGACTCGAACCGTCCGCTGAAATCGTTGAGCGACAGCTTGAAAGGTAAGCAAGGACGTTTCCGTCAGAACCTCTTGGGTAAACGTGTTGACTACTCCGGCCGTTCCGTCATCGTGGTGGGTCCGGACCTGAACATGAACGAATGCGGTCTTCCCAAAGACATGGCCGCCGAGCTGTTCAAGCCGTTTGTCATCCGTAAGATGATCGAACGCGGTATCGTCAAGACCGTGAAATCCGCCAAGAAGATCGTCGATCGTAAGGAACCCGTCGTGTGGGACATCCTCGAGAACATCCTCAAGGGCCACCCGATCCTGTTGAACCGTGCTCCTACGTTGCACCGTCTGGGTATCCAGGCCTTCCAGCCCAAGTTGGTCGAAGGCAAGGCAATCCGCCTGCACCCCTTGGTATGTACGGCATTCAACGCTGACTTCGACGGTGACCAGATGGCTGTCCACGTACCGCTGGGCAATGCCGCCGTGTTGGAAGCCCAGATCTTGATGCTTGCTTCGCACAACATCTTGAATCCTTCCAACGGAGCACCGATCACCCTTCCTTCCCAGGATATGGTGCTTGGTCTGTACTACATCACCAAACCCCGTAAGAGCACGCCCGACCATATCGTCAAGGGCGAAGGCATGTCATTCTACTCTCCCGAAGAGGTGATCATCGCCTACAACGAGAAGAAGGTCGATATCCACGCCATCATCAACTGCCGTGTCAAGGTGCGTGAGAACGGTGAGATCCTCACCCAACGCGTCGAGACCACCGTGGGTCGTATCATCTTCAACCAGGTGGTTCCTGAAGGCTATGGCTACATCAACCAGCTGCTGACCAAGAAGTCGTTCCGCGGCATCGTCGGCGAGATGGTGCGTCTGCTCGGTACGGCTGTGACGACCAAGTTCCTCGACGACATCAAGAACATGGGTTACTATATGGCTTACAAGGGCGGCTTGTCCTTCAACTTGGGCAACGTCCTCGTTCCTGCTGCCAAGGAGACCTTGATCAACGAGGCCAACGCCAAGGCCGCTGAAATCCGTGAATACGAGAAGATGGGCTTCATGGGCCCCAACGAGCGTTACAACCAGATCGTTGACCTTTGGACCGACGTCAACACCAAGTTGACCAAGGAGGTGATGGACCTGCTGTCATCGGATGACCAGGGATTCAACCCGGTGTATATGATGCTGCACTCTGGCGCTCGTGGTTCTGAGGCTCAGGTCTCACAGCTCTGCGGTATGAGAGGTCTGATGGCCAAGCCTATGAAGGCTGGATCGGGAGGCGCGGAGATCATCGAAAACCCGATTCTTTCCAACTTCCAGGAAGGTCTTTCCGTGTTGGAGTACTTCATCTCCACGCACGGTGCCCGTAAGGGTCTTGCCGATACCGCTCTGAAGACCGCTGACGCTGGTTATCTTACCCGTCGTCTTGTTGACGTCGCCCACGATGTCATCATCACCACCAAGGACTGCGGCACCCTCCGTGGCTTGACCGTGTCCCGCGGTGAAGAGATCAAGGAGAAGGGCAAGCACTCGCTGCTGTACGATCGCATCCTCGGCCGTGTTGCCTTGCACGACATCTTCAGCCCGCTCACGGGTGAACTGATCGTGGCGGGCGGCCAGGAGATCAACGAGGAGTTGGCGGAAGCCATCGACGAGTCGCCGATCGAGAGCATCGAGATCCGTTCCGTGTTGACCTGCGAGGCAAAACATGGTGTGTGCGCCAACTGCTACGGCCGTAACCTTGCTTCGGGCAAGCTTGTCCAGAAAGGTGAAGCCGTGGGTGTGATCGCTGCACAGTCCATCGGTGAGCCTGGTACCCAGCTGACCCTGCGTACCTTCCACCAAGGTGGTAAGGCCTCCAAGGGCCTTGTCGTCAGCAGCACCGAAGCGAAGTACGACGGTGTGCTTGAGATCGATGAGCTTCGTGCCGTCGATGCCGAGCGTGACGGGGTGAAATGCCAGATCGTCATCGGTCGTTCCGCTGAGATGAAGCTTCATGACAAGAACACGGGCGTTGTCTTGATGACCACCAACATTCCTTACGGTGCCAAGCTTTACTTCGGCAGCGGTGAGGAAGTCAAGAAGGGCGACAAGATCTTCGAATGGGACCCCTACAACGCCACCATCGTGTCGGAATTCCCCGGCAAGGTGCGTTTTGTCAGCGTCATCGAAGGGGTTACCTATCATAGTGAGACCATCGCTGAGACTGGTTTTAGCGAGCGCGTCATCATCGAAGGTAAGAGAGGCACCAAGAACCCGCAGATCGAGATTGTCGATGACAACGACGAGGTTCAGGTGGTCTATGACTTGCCCGTCGATGCCCACGTCGTGGTCGATGAAAACGACATGGTCAAGGCAGGCGATCAGCTGGTCCGTATCCCGCGTAACGTCTCTGGCGGCGGCGATATCACCGGCGGTCTGCCGCGTGTTACCGAGCTCTTTGAGGCCCGTAATCCTTCCGACCCGGCCGTGGTGTCCGAGATCGACGGTACCGTCCACCTGGAGAAGAAACTCAAGCGTGGCAACCGTGAGATCGTGGTCACTTCCAAGACGGGCGACCAGAAGCGCTATCTCGTTCCCACCTCCAAGCAGATCTTGGCTCAGGAGAACGACTACGTGAAGGCAGGTCAGCCTCTGTCGGACGGTGCCATCACGCCTGCCAGCATCTTGGCCATCATGGGCCCGATGAAGGTGCAGGAATACATCGTCAACGAAGTGCAGAGCGTCTATCGTTCACAAGGTGTGACCATCAACGACAAGCACTTTGAGGTGATTGTCCGCCAGATGATGCGTAAGGTCGAGATCATGGAACCTGGCGACACCCGCTTCCTTGAAGGCGAGCTGGTGAGCAAGCTGGCGTTCCAAGAAGAGAACGACGAGATCTATGGCAAGATGGTAGTCACCGATGCCGGCGACTCCGAAGAACTCTCCGCTGGACAGATCATCTCGGCCATGAAGCTTCGCGATGTGAACTCCATGCTGAAACGTAAGGACCTTAAGCTGGTGGAGACCCGTCCCGCCGAGCCTGCTACGGCAAGCCAGGTGCTTCAGGGTATCACCCGCGCCGCCTTGCAGACCGACAGCTTCATGTCGGCGGCTTCCTTCCAGGAGACCACCAAGGTGTTGACGAATGCCGCCATCAGCGCCAAGACAGACTACCTGCTTGGCATGAAGGAGAACGTCATCGTCGGCCATAAGATCCCTGCAGGAACCGGCCTCCGCGAATACGATGACTTGATTGTCGCCTCTCGCGAAGAATACGAAGAGCTGAAGGAAAAAGGCGCTGTGTTAGCCGATTGATCCCATCTTAAAACCATGTAGAGACGTCATGATATGACGTCTCTACTTTTTTATAAAACAACAAAACACGATACCATGGAC
>Ga0352977_1006074_pt1 | contig 11335 bp, 2 predicted proteins | sample Cowrumwitchgrass_2_FD_205946 | JGI IMG/M metagenome (GOLD analysis project Ga0352977, IMG submission 205946) | Metatranscriptome of Cow rumen microbial communities from the University of Illinois at Urbana-Champaign, USA - Cow X-1 switchgrass... | ecosystem: Host-associated > Mammals > Digestive...
TAAAAGTCTTGAACTAAAAGGAACAAAAACCGTTGTTGAACCCACCAAGCAAGAATTTAATATATTTAAACAAACATGAATAACAAAATTACTAAACAAATGGTCTCGAATAGACAAAAGAAGAAACGTCTCTTCGTGAGGACGTTGGTCATGACCCTGTTCATGGCCCTATTCACCCAATTCGCGCAAGCGCAAGTTTACATGCATGACGGCAGTTCGTATGTCGGCACTTCCGGTGTGAAGTTTTACGACTCCGGCGGTCCGTCGAAAGGCCCCGCCAACTACTGGCTGCACTGGTTTGGAAGAAACCAAGATTTCACTTACACCTTCAATCCCGAGACGGCGGGTAACGCCATCCAAGTGGATTTTGAAGCATTTACGGCTTATACCGATAACAACGGAACGCAGGATCCTCATGCGCTACTAGATCCAAGCGAACAAGAAACCAGTTTCTCGCTACGTTTGAACAATGCGGAATTGAGTATCTATGATGGTGCCTCGGTGGATGAGAGCAAGCTCATCACTACTTTAACGGGAACCATCTATGAGCCTTTCACCGTCATGGCCCACGGCCCGATCACCTTCCGTTTCAAGTCATACAGTTATACGGAGGAAGGTTGGGGTGCTACCGTGAAGCAGGTGGCCGCCACAGAGTATAAGTTGCAAAAGCCTGCCATTAGCATGGAAGTGTGCTCCGACTTAGTAATTCTTTATCCGACAACCCTTGGTGCTTCGATTCGTTACACCACCAATGGAAGTAACCCTAGCGCCACGAATGGTAATGAGTACAGTGATCCATTTACGATCTCTTATCCCACTAATGTGAAGGCGGTTACGGTGAGCGGCAACAATGCCAGTGAGGTAGCAGATAAAACTTACAATGAAGTTGATGCTACACCTGTTCCTGATGTCACGGTCGCAACCATCATGCGTGAAGGCAACACCATTATCATCAATCCAGGTGAGGTGCCGGATCATCTCAACGAGACCTACGCTGTAATCTATACTTACGCCACCAATGGCGGAACTCCTGAGAATCCCGTCTATCTTGGCTACCAAAACCCCGAGAATGTCGGAACCTATTTGGATCCCGATGGCTGGAATGGTTCAATGCCTGGTTTGGTGCATTTCGACTGGAATACCCCCAACACCAACTTTAAGTTTTGTATCGTGGCCAAGACCTGCGTCAAGCAGTCCGCTGTGCAGACGTATTCGTTTGGAAAACTTCAGGTGCCGGATCCGGAGCTCACTATTAGCGACAATGGTGACAATACGGGTGCGGCTGACATCACTTGGGAAAGCGGCTATGTGATTCGTTATACGACCGACGGTTCCAATCCGACTACGAGCAATGGTACGTTGGTGTCGAGTGGTACTTCGGTTACGGTGAGTCCCCTCGCTCCTGGTACCAACGTCAAAGTGGTGGCTTATAAATTGACCAACGGCGAAGTGGATGCTAACTATGACTTATCCCATGTCATCACTGAGATGTATCTGCCTGGCGGTGGCAATAGCGGCACCTACGGTGGTATCGTCATCCTCAACGATTTCGAAGACCATAGCTGGAGCTACTATAGCGATGGCGACCAACCGATCCACAGCCTGAAGCCTGCGGATGTGAAGATCACCTATTATGGCAACAGCCCTGAAGGCCGTACTACGATGACCACTGCTGCTGAAAATGGAAACTATCCTACCAGTTTTAGCGCAACGGCTAGCGGTGTCAAAGTGAATGTGAATGAGGATGAAGATCAGTTCATCTACCTGAAGACCCTTGAGGCTGCCAATGCTAATGGCTCTGGCAATTATCCTTATACCATGATTGCCAACCCGTTCCAGGTGAGACCGAAGGCTGAAGATGCCACGGGTACGATTACTTATACCACTTATGACAAGATTACTTCTGCCCCTTCTGATTGGAGTGGCGATTATTTGTTGGTGTATCAAAGCGGTGGTTATGCTTTCGACGGTACTTATGATTCCTATGGTTATGGTAATTCGACTTCTGTTAGTATCAGTAACAACAGCATCAGCAATCCTGGTAATGCAGTAGTCTTGTCTATGGTAAAAACTGGTGATTATTACCTTATCAAGAATGGTAACAATAATATAGGTATGAGTAATGGTAGTCTTGTAGAAGGAACATCTACAGACAATGCATATCAATGGACTTTAACAATTAATAATAACTATACGCGTATACGAAATAGAGCTAATAATAGATATTATTTTTATTTTAGTACTCGTTACAATCAATTCTACGTCACAAATTCCACAAACAACATTAATGTCAATCTCTTCAAAGCCACGGAGCACACCACAACAGGGACCATTCCAGGTTGGCGTGGCTTCTATGCTTGGCGTATCAAGAGCTTGAGCGATGGTCTTACCATTTCTGGTAAATCTGTCGGTGATATCGTATATGCCGATGAGCAAATCAGTTTTGTTACATCCAAGGGAGAAGGCAATGAAGTTGAATTTGAAGCTTTGTGGGCTCAGGCATACGTGAATAGCAACACTTATGTATCAAATAGCGGTAATTATAAGAATGCATACGAACGTAACTTCAAGGTTGGAACGACACTTTCTACCTATAATTATCCTGTAACAATTAGCACTTTGAATCCTGATGGAACGGGAACGCTTCGATCTATATCTGGGACTAACTATAGTTGTTCTAATGATGTTAAGTTGGAGAATATGACACTAGCTATGAGTGACTATTTGAATGGCAATAACCATAGCCTGCATATCGGTCGTGGTGTGGCCAATGGAAATAACAACGTGGCTGCAACAGTTTATGGCTATAACGGTGCCAGTGGTAGTGTCAATGCTTTCAATCTGCGTATTGAGAGCGGTCAATATACTAATGTGTATTTGTTCAACAACTCTTCCAGTACCGGAGTTTCTTCAGCTCAGACTTGGCAAATGATTTTAGGCAGCGATTACGATCGTGCCAATAGTGAGAATAATGCTGAATTAACTATCACTGGTGCTGTAGAGGTTGCTATGAGAACGTATTGTTCATCTTCCAGTGCAAAGATTTATATCACTGCGCTAAGCGGCACTTTTGGAAGTACTGGAAACAATACGGAGATTTATTTGGGGTTTGAAAATGCTACTACTGCATCACAAGCTAAAAGAACTCTTGAGGTATTAGGAGGTAATTTCCTTGGTGGTGTTGCTGGTGGTATAGAAGGTGGAGAGATTAACTCAGAAACTGAAGTCTTGAGGATGCGTTTCAAGGGAGGCGACATCCATCAGTATGTTTATGGTTCTGGACAACACTCCACTGCTTATGGTTCTCGTTCAACCATCATCACTGGAGGCAATTTTGATGCTTGGATTTCTGGTGCTTGTTATGGTACGCATTCAACCTCTACAGATCAAGACTATTCTGGAAAAACGTTAGGAAACACCTATGTTTATTTTGGCGGTGATGCCGTCCAAACTAACACCGATGGCATTTTTGGTGCTGGTTATGGTGAAGATGCGACAACCACCAACTATTACACTGTCTTAAAATCATACGTTATCGCAGCCGATAATGCCACTATTGCGGGTAATGTATATGGTGGTGGAAACAATGGTTACACCATCGATGATGCTGAAGTCTATGTGTTGGGCGGTGGCAAGAACACTCTCAATGTGGCTGGCAGCGTATTTGGCGGTGCCAACCAAGCTCGTAGTGAAGCCAAAACCACTGTCACCATGAAGAATGGTACCGTAACTGGCTCGCTCTATGGCGGCGCCAATGCATCTGGTGCTGTGTTAGGTCTCGGAACAGTCAATGTCTCTGGCGGTACGGTTACTGACGTGTTCGGTGGTGGATATGGATCTGCTACCAATATGGCTGCTGGTACCTCTGTTAACATCTCTGGCGGCACTATTAATAATAATGTATATGGTGGTGGCGAAGAAGGTACCGTTACGGGTAATACCAACGTTAAAGTCAGCGGTGGCACGATGAAGGATGTGTATGGCGCTGGCAAGGGTGTTTCTGAGGCCACTGGATCCAAAGCTACTATCACAGGCCAAACCTTTGTGGAAGTTACTGGTGGTACCATCGCCAATGTGTATGGTGGTGGTGAAAACGGTAATGTGGCTTCTTCTGGAGGAGGGTCGTTTTCTGGGGAACCTCTGACCTATGATTTTGAAAATGGGACATTAATGGGGTGGACGGCCATTGATGCTGATGGTGATGGATATAACTGGAACCTACATACTAATACAGGAACTGGTAATTATTCTACACATGGGGGGAATGGCTGCGTTGTCTCTGCTAGTTATGACAACGATACATATACCGCTTTGACTCCCAATAACTGGCTGATTTCGCCTCAAATACAATTAGGAGGTTCTATTTCGTTTTGGGCTGTTGCACAATCAAGCGATTATCCCAATGAGCATTACGCAGTCTATGTATCAACAACTGGTACAAGTGTTTCCAATTTCACTCTAGTCTCTGACGAGTTCGTGGCCACTAGCCAATATACCCAACGCACCATAGACTTGAGTTCTTATAGCGGTAGAGGTTACATCGCTATTCGTCATTTCAATTGTTCTGACCAGTTTTTCCTTAATGTTGATGATATCACTATCACTCAACCCGAACAACAACAAGGTGATGGTTCCCTTGCCTCCACTGTCACCATCAACGGTGGTAACATCAGCGAGAATGTGTTCGGTGGTGGTGCCTACGGTACTACGAATGGTAACACGATCGTCAATGTGAAGAACGGTAGCGTACACGGTAGCGTGTATGGCGGTGCCTTGGGTAATCAAGGTTCGGTGTATGTGGCCGGTAGCCATACCGTCAACGTGTTGGGTGGCCGTGTCTATAGCAATGTGTATGGCGGTTCGCGTAATGCCAATGACGCCCTTAGCTTTGATCCGGGTACCTTTGCTGATTCTAATGGTAATGTTACCGCTGATGACGACGAGACCGTGTGTGTGGTCAACATCAGCGGTGGTCAGATCGACCAGCAGGTGTATGCCGCAGGTTACTATGGCAACTGCTTCGGATCGGTCTATGCATTCATCGGTAAGAACGCCATCTATAACGCTCCTAACCATGTCGAGACCGCTGGTACCGAGTCGGCAGGCGAGGAATACACCATTGCCAAACTGTCCATCGCCGGTTCTGTTTGGGCTGGTGGTGACTGGGGTACTTTCACGGACTCCTTCGGCAAGCCTACCATCTCGGGTAACTCCAACGTGTATATCGACGGACAAGACTACATCACCAACACTTCCGACAAGAGCACCGTCGGCTATATGGGTATCGATGGCAGTGTCTATGGTTCGGGTACTTCCTGCGACGCTGGTAACAAAGAACATACGGTGATGCTGCGTAACTATGGTGAGTCAAGCGAGCCGTATGAAGCAGCCACCCGCGACTTCGCCTCCATCCAACGTGCCGACTACCTCGTGCTCGACAATGTGCATCTGCATAACCTCGGACAAGGTAAGGTCAACTCCCTCAACGTCACCGAGGTATATTCCATCTATGAAGTGTCGGAGGCCGTTATCTTGACGGGAGGAAGCACCTTGATCATGGATGCCCCTGTCGATCAAATCAAATCCTTCTGGAGCGCCTCATGCGGTGACGTCTATACCGCTGCACTTCCCACCTCGCAGACCGCAGTGGGTGGCTATACCGCACTCACTCCTTCGACACTGAGCGCCACACCGAACAAGGTGCGTGTGAACGGTGGTAACTACATCAAGATCTATCACGACAAGCAAATTGCCTCTGGCTCTGGCAGCAACGTTACTTATACGCCTGGTTATGGTATGCTCAACGGCTATGCCTACATGATGGCCAGCAGCGGCGACAACGAGGCTACTTGTGCGTACGCCCGTCCGCGTTGGTGCTACAAGAACACCGATGCGATGTTCCCAATCAATGATGCCAACTATGACAACCGTAACGATGGTGGTTGGGTGAGCTACGTATCTGGTGACAATGTGTTTGATTTGGCTGGTAATGCAGGTACCGTTCAGATGGAATACGAGAACCACACCCCAGGATCGAAGGTGGGTGAGCAATACTTCCGTATCTGGCGTAGCACGGGACAAATCCACGAACGTGAAGGTATCTTCGACGTGGTGGCTACCGGTGAGGATGAATTTAGATATGTGGATGTCGAGATCGAACTGCCCGCTTGGCGTGGACACGACTACTATTATATGTTCGAGAGACAAGGCACTGCCCCTAACTATAGCACTACCATCGACTATGGCACGGAGCTGATGACCTTCAACACCGCCCTTTATGGTAATAACTCATGGATCTACTATGACCCGCAAACCAAGGCTCAAGTGTTGGCAGCCAACACCGAAGAGCAAAATGAGATTAAGGCACAGCCTAACGTCAACTATGGCTTGGCAATCCTGCCGGGTACGGGCAATGCGCTGAGCTCGCCGCAAATCGGCAACACCCCTGCCCCAGCTTTAATCATCAATGGTGACGCCGATGAGTTCCTGGTAAAACAAGGACAGAGCGGTCCTGTCAACACCTTTACTTATACCAGCAACACGGAGATGCCTACCGTGACCTTCCGTTTGACCTATAGCGACTTGATTACCTCCAACAAGACCTACGAACCGATCTGGGTCAACTTGGTGCAGTGTGACAAGGACGGCAACGTGAAGGACATCGTCAAAGTGAAACTGATCGTCAATACCTCGACCACCGTGGGTCGTAACTTCAAAGCTCAGGTGTATGCCGTGATGAATGGCAATGGCGCCACCGCAGAGGAGACCCATGTGCAAGTGGTGCTGCCGCGTTTCACCCTTAACCAAGGTGGTGTGGATTCCCGTTTCACCGTGGAACGCATCGAATGGACCCCGGCAACTACTAGCGACGGTGCTGGCGAGTTGGTGACAGTAGCCAGCAATAGCTTCGACAAGACGAAGTTTGCCATGGAGTTCAGTGCCAGCGACAACTATGACGGTACCACGGGATGGAATGAACTGGACTATGCTATCTATGATACTAAGGTGTTGTATGGTCCTACTGCTACGACACCTAAAGAAATGGGTACCACGAGCGGTCGTTCGCAGTTCTCATTCGACTTCAACTTGTATTACAACGGACAAAATAAGATCTCGGTGACACAGCCTGAGCTGATGGGTACGATTGTCTATCACATGAGATTTACCAACTATGGTACAACAAGCACCGATTATCCGAACGGTTCTAAAGACTTCACCATCACCATTGAGGTGTATCGTCGTGGTGTGGGTACCCGTTATTACCTTGACGGTGTCAACGGTAAGAACTCCAACCCGGGCGACAAGCCTGACAAGGCCATGCTGACCTTGAATGCCATCTTCAACCGTTCTGGCTTCCTGCCGGGCGACGAGATCTATGTGGTCAATCAAGTGACGGCCGAAGACGGCCTCGAATGGAATGGCCTCGCCAAGGGCGGTAACGTGATGATCTATCGTTACAATGGTGGTCACCCGCTGTCAACGACTACGACAACGGATCCCGAAACTGGAGAAGAAGTGACCGTCACGGGCAGTATCATTGGCAACCCCAATAATGAGGCCTATACTGGAGCCTTGGTCGAGGTGCCCGCTGGTGCCACGATGACGGTCCTCGGTATCACCATGGATGGCTACTACAACAACGGTGGCGATGGTACCGACTACAGTACGGTGACGGCTGCATCTCCGTTGTTCAACGTGGAAGGTACCCTCGCACTGAATCAGAATGTCACCCTGCAACAGAACTACAACCATAACAATGGTGGTGCCGTGTATGTGAATGAGGGTGGTACCTTGATGATGAACGAAGATGCCAAGATCACCAACAACAAATCGGAATATGACGGTGCTGGTGTGTATATGAACGGCACCATGATCGTCTCCGACCAAGTGGTGGTTTGGGATAACATGGGCAATGGAAACACCCAGAACAACGTCTATCTCGCTTCGAAGACCAGCATGGTTCAAATCGGTGTGGATGCCGACTCTGAACAATATCAGGATCTGGTTTATGATGCTGAGCATGCTGATCAATCCGCCAAGATCGGTGTGACCAAGAGCACCTCCAACTTCACAGCAGGTGTGGCCGAGGTGGTCTATTCCAATGAAACTTCCTGGCTGACCGAGCCGCTGGAGACTCAAGCCATCATCGTCCACGACGGTGGTATCTATAAACTCGAGACCGGTGCCAGCGCCAACATCCTTTATTGGAGAGATACCTGGGTAACCTTTGTGACCTCGCAGCCTGAAGGCTTCGCCATCAACAATATCGACTCTGAAGAAGACCTTGCTTGGGTGATCTCCTTGGTAAATGGCGAGAATGGCCAGAGTGCACATACCTACGCCGGTGAGACCATCGTTGTCAAGAAAAACCTCGACATGGGCGCCCACACTTGGGTCCCGATCGGTGAACGCAACGATGTGTTCAAAGGTACCTTCGAAGGCAATGGCTATACCATTGAGGGCCTCAACAGCTCCTTGAACAGAACCGACCTCGGTATGTTTGGTATCGCTGAAGGCGCCACCATCCAGAATGTGATTGCCCAGTGCACCTTTGACGGTATCGCCAACAACTACGGTACCATCGCAGGTACGATGAAGGGCGGCACCATCAGCAATGTGGAAGCGGCCGGTACCCTGACGGGTGATGCTACCTACGCCCAGCACATCGGCGGTTTGGTGGGTGTGACCGAAGCGGGTACTACCATCCAATCCAGCTTCGCTGTCAATGACATTACGGCCCAACGTGATGAGACCGTGATCGGTGGCTTGGTGGGAACCAACAACGGCAACCTCTACAACAGCTACGCCAACACCACTTTGAATGGCACAACCAACACCGTCATGGGTGGCCTGGTAGGTGAGAACAATGCTGGTGGTGTTGTCGAAAACTGCTACTCGGTGCGCCAAAGCGACGATATCCAAGCCTTCGCTGCGGTTAACAACGGTAACATCAACTACTGCTATTTCAACAAGAACAACGATGTTGAGCTTGAACAGGTGAATTACCATCCTACAGGTACTGGCACCTTGCTCAAGCCCGGCTACTATGCCATGGTGCCCAAGACGGGTATTTATGGATATATGTACTATGACAACATTGTCCACGATATCGATGGTGGAAGCCCGTATATTCCTACGGAGAAGATGTCGTATGCCAATGGTCGGATCGACAAATGGCCTGGCTTGCTGAGCGTGCTGAACCAATGGGTGGATGGTCACGAAGGCTACACCTCCTGGCTGCGTCCTACCACGAAGAGCATCAACCAAGACCTTCCGGTGCTGACCTTCGAGACGGGCAATGCCATGGGTACCACCGATGGCAAGTTCCTCAGATACAGTGTCACCACTGAGACGAACAATGGTCTTGACGATCTGTTGGAATACTATGGCGGAAAGACCTCGTACATCTTCCTCTATGGCAACGCCACCAATGTTGCCAACGTGCCTGGCCAGCGCACCAACGTCTTTGTCAACGAAGACGCCGTGTTGCTGCAGAAACAAGGTGCCAAGGGTGACTTCATCAACACCACGGTGGGCGTCACCTTCGATAACTCCGACCATGGACAGCATAGCAAAGACTTCTGGGGCAATACGCTGAAGTACGACTGGCACTTGATGTCCACGCCGCTGAAAGATGCCAAGTTGGGTATCACCTACGAAGATTATACAACGGACTACAACTATTGGGAGCATACGGATACCGATAAGGCTCAAGCCGTAAGCGTTGCCAACAGCTATTTGCCTGACACCGAACGTGCCGATATGAATGCGGCCTGGCCGTTTGCTTGGGACTTCTATACCTACTACGAGCCCCAGTACCACTGGATCAACTTCAAGCGTAATATCAACAGCCACCACCACTACGATGAGCCGCATGGTAGTATTCCCTATTCTGGATTCGAACAGAATGCAGCGGAAGAACAAGGTAACCTCATCCAAGGTCGTGGCTACATGGCCGCCATCGACAAGGATACCTACCTGAGCAACACGGGTACCTTGAACAATGGTCCTGTCACCATTAAGCTTACCGCTGATGCTCCTAATGATGATGCTTCCCCCGAATTCTTCACCTACGACAAGGGATCGAACCTCATCGGTAACCCCTATCAGGCCTACCTTGACCTGGATGCAGTAGCCTTTGGCACGTCAAAGGGTGGCACGGGTTATACCAAGTTCTATATCTATGACGCAGAACAAGGTATCTATGTGCCTTACACCGTTACCCAGTCGAAGAACACGGCCACGCCTTCGCGTTATATCCACCCGCATCAGGCGTTCTTCGTGGTGACTGACTCGGATGATGATTTCACCTTCACCTACGACATGGCTACGGCCTCCACCGATGAGGGTTCTTACTTCCGTGGTGATGACCGGGTCAACTACCCGTTGGTGAACCTCTTTGTTGAGAACGAACAGGGCAACCGCGACCTGGCGATCATCGAGTTCAACCGTCCTGCTATCGGTGGTGCCGAGAAGATCAACAACCTGCGCAATGCCAACTTCAAGATCGCCGCTTACCTCGAGGGTAAGAACTACGGTCTGCTGTTCGCTCCGGAAGGTACCCAACGCGTGCCGGTCCACTTCAGAACCTACGAGGAGAGCACCTATACGTTGACCTGGGAGACGATGCATGGCAACTTCACCAGCCTCCTTTTGGTGGATAACCTCACCGGTACGCGTACGAACATGCTGACGACCGACCACTACACCTTCAACGGTAGCGTGGATGACTATGCCGCCCGCTTCTACATCACGTTCAACGTCACGGGCGTGGATGAACTCAACGGCAACGAAGAGGCCTTCGCCTGGTTCGACGGCAATGACTGGATCGTTACTGGTAAGGGTCAGCTCCAAGTGGTGGATGTGACGGGCCGCGTGCTGCAGTCGGTCAACGTGAATGGCGACCAGACCCGCCTCAACCTCGACGGCTATGCCGCCGGCGTGTATGTGATGCGCCTCACCGACGGCATCAAGTCAGTGAGCCAAAAGATTGTGGTAAAATAAATCCCGTCGGGGCGAACCTCCGTGTTCGCCCCACGGAACCCAATATCAAATGAATAACAAATAAAAGGAGATATAAGATGAAAAAGAAGTTAATCGCAATCGTGGCCGCACTGCTCCTGACGGTCGGTACCGCCTTCTCACAGGTGATCCTCACTGACGAGGACGTCAACCATAACCGCGCCCAAAAGGATCCTGGTACCTTCGGTGTAATGGTTCCAGCCGAGGGCTGGGACATGGACCAGTACAAATACACGCCTCTGGGCAGTGGTGTGCTGCTGCTCGCCGGACTCGGCGCAGCCTATCTGATTAAGAAGAAAAGACAGTAACTAGA
>Ga0352977_1008779_pt1 | contig 11296 bp, 11 predicted proteins | sample Cowrumwitchgrass_2_FD_205946 | JGI IMG/M metagenome (GOLD analysis project Ga0352977, IMG submission 205946) | Metatranscriptome of Cow rumen microbial communities from the University of Illinois at Urbana-Champaign, USA - Cow X-1 switchgrass... | ecosystem: Host-associated > Mammals > Digestive...
TAAAAAAGCTATTTTTGGAGTGGACGAAAAGTTCACTCCTATTATTTGCGTTAAATAAGCAAAAAAAGTTGCATATTGGTAGACGAATATGGACTTTTGCTTAGTAAGACTTTCTTGAAGGCTTCTTTTGGCTTCATGCAAGTCTTTAAACGCAATAAATATTTATTTCTTTTGGAAAGTGAGGGCGGATTAATGTCTAAAAGTGAGCAGTATGAAATAAAAACAGAAGAGTTGATAACACCTATAGTTGAAGCTAACAGTTTTGAGTTAGTAGATGTTGAATATGTAAAAGAAGGTGGCAATTATTATTTAAGAGCTTATATTGATAAGCCTGGTGGAATAACAATTGATGATTGTGAAATTGTAAGCAGAGCTTTAAGTGACAAACTTGATGAGGCTGATTTTATTAAAGAAGCATACATATTAGAAGTAAGCTCTCCAGGGTTATGTAGACCTTTGAAAAAAGAAAAAGATTTTGAACGAAGCATAGGGCAAGAGGTTGAGATTAAGTTATATAAGCCGATAAATAAGCAAAAGGAAGTAATTGGATTGTTAGATGCATATGATAAAGAAAACGTTGTAATAAAGGTAGATGAAGAGTCTACAATGACAATTCAAAGAAAAGATATTGCACTCATTCGTCTTGCTTTTGATTTCTAAATAAACAAAAAGCTAAAAAGCTTATCTATTTAAGACTGTCTGTGGTTTAGGCAGTATTGGCAAATATTGAAAAAAGGAGAATGTTACTACGCCTTTGGAGTGTCGTGCCAATGCAAGTAATTTTATAAATTTATATATTGAATATAAAGTTTAACTATGAAAACAGATACGTTGAAAAAGGAAAACACTTAAGTTGAAGTGTTTTGGTAACGAATAAAGGAAAAAATGGGTAACAATAATGAATTGATTCTAGCTTTGGATCAAATTGAAAAGGAAAAAAACATTAGTAAAGAGATTCTTATTGAGGCAATTGAAAATTCATTAGTTGCGGCATGTAAGAACCATTACGGTAAAGCAGACAACATTAAGGTAAACATAAACAACACAAACGGTGCAGTTAAGGTATATGCAGAAAAGAAAGTTGTAGAAGAGGTTACAGATCCTATATTACAAATTAGCTTAGAAGATGCAAGAAAAATAAGTCCAAAATATGATTTAGAGGATTTAGTTAATATAGAGGTAACACCAAGAAACTTTGGTAGAATTGCTGCACAAAAAGCAAAACAAGTAGTAGTTCAAAAAATTAGAGAAGAGGAAAGAAAAGTTCTATATAATCAATACTATAGCAAAGAAAAAGATATAGTAACAGGAGTAGTTCAACGTTACAATGGTAACAATATCAGTATTAATTTGGGAAAAGTAGATGCAGTTTTGATAGAAGCTGAACAAGTAAAGGGTGAAAGATTTAATCCTAATGATAGAATTAAATTATATGTTGTAGAGGTGAAAAATACAACAAAAGGACCAAGAATCACGGTGTCAAGAAGTCACCCAGAGCTTGTAAAAAGATTATTTGAGTCAGAAGTAACAGAGGTAAAAGAGGGAATCGTAGAGATTAAGAGCATTGCAAGAGAAGCAGGTTCTAGAACTAAGATGGCTGTTTACTCAAATGATCCTGATGTAGATCCAGTAGGAGCTTGTGTTGGTATCAATGGCTCTAGGGTAAATATGATAGTTCAAGAATTAAGAAATGAAAAAATTGATATTATCAATTGGAGTGAAGATCCTGCTGTATTGATAGAGAATTCATTAAGTCCATCAAAAGTTGTATCAGTTGAAGTTGATGTTGAAAACAAGAGTGCAAAAGTTGTTGTACCAGATTATCAATTATCACTAGCTATTGGTAGAGAGGGACAAAATGCAAGATTAGCTGCAAGACTTACAGGATATAAGATTGATATCAAGAGTGAATCACAAGCTATGCAATCTGAGTTACTACAAATCAGAAAAGAAATGGCAGAACAAAAAGCTGCTATGTTGCAAAACAGTGGTGCACTTATTGGTGTTGATGATGTTGAGGCAGCAACAAAAGAGTATCTAGAACATGAAGGATACGGTGATTTAGTAGACGAGCTAAATCATGAAGATGATGTTACTGACGTAATTGAAGATAACTCTGAGGAAAACGTTGAAGAAAACGAGTAATATATAAGTTTTGTACTGTTAGAAAATGAAATTATTTATGAAATAAATGATTTTGCAGTGATGTTAGGAAGAGAGTGGTAAGATGAACAACAAAAAAGTTCCTCTAAGGCAATGTATAGGTTGTGGGCAGATGAAGAGTAAGAAAGACTTAATTAGGGTAATAAAAACTAAAGAAGAAAATATTTTGATAGATGCCACAGGCAAGAAGAATGGTCGAGGGGCATATCTTTGTTGTTCATCAGAATGTTTTAATAAGGCTGTTACTAATAGAGGATTGGAAAGGTCGTTAAAGACAACTATTCCAAAAGAAGTTTATGAGCAGTTAGCAAAGGAGCTTGAAAATGTTGAAAGCAAATGATGATATTTCAAAGAAAAAGTTAGAAGAGTTAAAAGCCTGTAAGAAGATTTATTCTTATATGGGACTTTCGGCAAAAGCTCGTCAGATAGCAAGTGGAGAATTTTCTACAGAAAAAGCAGTTAAGACGGGAACGGCTTGTTTGGTGATAGTAGCTTTAGACGCATCTGACAATACCAAAAAAATGTTTAAGAATATGTGCACTTATTATAATGTTCCACTTTACTTTTTTGGAAGCAAAGTAAGACTAGGTCAAGCAATTGGAAAACAATTTCGTGCATCTTTAGCATTTTTGGATAATGGATTGGCAGAGGCTACGTGTAAACAATTGAAAATAGTTAATGGTACTGGAGGTAGTAATTGATGTCAAAAATAAAGGTGCATGAGTATGCAAAACAGATAGGTAGACCAGCAAAAGAGCTAGTCGCACTACTAAATGAACAAGGTGTTGCAGTTAAATCACATCTAAGTAATATAGATGATGAGGCAATAGCAATAGTAAATAAAAAATTAAATATATCTGCTTCAGATGTAAAAAAAACAGATGAAAATGTAGCAAAAGCAGGTCTTAGAGTAGGACAAAGACCAGCAAATGTACGTTTACATGGTACAGCAACAGCTGTTAAAAAGGAAGTAGAGAAAAAAGAAAAAGCAAAAATAAGAGCAACTAAGGCAGAGAAAGAAAAAGAGAAAAAAGAAGTTGCAAAACAAAAAGCTGAAGAAAAAGCAGTTAAAGAAAAAGAAAAGGCAAAAGAAGAAGCAAAACAAGTAAAAACTACAGCAAGCAAAAAAGCAGAAACTAATCAAAAAAATGTTGATTTAACTTCTGCACCTAAGCAGAAAAAAAATAAAGAGGAAAAGAAGGTAGGAAAAATAGAAGGAGCAGTAAAAATACAAGACCAAAAAGAGTTACCAAAGAATAATGGTACCAAAAAAGGTCAAGTAGAAAATATAAATAAGGGAAATGTAAAACAAACAAATGTAGCAGAAAAGCCTGCACAAGCAGATAAACAAGCAGACAGAAGAGATAATAAAGAAAATAAAGAACGTAATGATAGAAACGATCGTAATAACAAGCAAAATAGAGACAATAGAGATAGAAATAATAACAACAAAAATAATCGTAACGACAAAGCAGATAGAAATAATAGAAATAATAAAAACGATCGTAATAACAAGCAAAACAGAAACGACAAAAATAACAGAAATGACAAATCAGATCGTAAAGGTGGCTTATTTAACAGAGGTAACCGTAACGATAAAGCAGATAGAAACAACAGAAATGATAGAAACGATCGTAATAATCGTAATGACAAATCAGATCGTAATGGAAATTCTCGTGGTGGAATGTTTAACAGAGACAGAAATAACAGAAACGATAGAAATGATAAAAACGATCGTAACAACAGAAATGATAGAGGTGGCCAATCTAGAGGACGTTTTAACTCAGATCGTAATGGAAATGGTCGTAATGATAAGCAAACATCAATATCAGCATTTTCAAGCTCAGCACCTGCTAGCAAGAACTCACTAGAAGTAGGTAGAGGTGGTCGTTCTAACTGGGCTAATAACAGAAAAAATAACAATGATGATTATAAATATGAGGATTCAAGAGAAAATTTTGAAGGCTTAAGTAAGAGTAACAAGAAGAATAGAAAAAATAAGAAAAATGAGAAAAAGAATGATAAGCCTAAAAAAGGCGCATTCATTAAGCCAGAGCCAGTTGAACAACAACCAGACGATGGAATTAAGACTATTATCTTGCCAGAATCACTTACTATAAAAGAACTTGCTGATAAGATGAAAGTTCAACCATCAGCATTAGTTAAGAAATTATTCTTAGCAGGTAAAGTGGTTACAATTAACCAAGAGATTCCATTTGAAGAGGCAGAAGAAGTAGCATTAGAATACAACTGTATCGCTGAATTAGAAGAAAAAATTGATATGGTTGCTGAAATTCTAAAAGAAGAAGAAGAAGATCCAGCTACACTTAAAAAACGTGCACCTGTTGTATGTGTTATGGGACACGTAGATCATGGTAAAACATCACTTCTTGATGCAATTAGAGAAACTAATGTAACAGCAAAAGAGGCTGGTGGAATTACACAACATATCGGTGCTTATGTAGTTGATGTAATGGGTGAAAAAATCACATTCCTTGATACACCAGGACATGAAGCTTTTACATCAATGAGAATGAGAGGAGCTAACTCAACAGATATAGCAATTCTTGTTGTAGCAGCAGATGATGGTGTAATGCCTCAAACAGTAGAGGCTATAAACCATGCAAAAGCAGCAGGTATTCAAATAATTGTAGCAATTAATAAGATTGATAAACCAGCAGCTAATATTGAAAGAGTAAAGCAAGAGTTAGCTGAATATGAGCTATTACCAGAAGATTGGGGCGGCGATACTATATTTGTACCAGTATCAGCACATACTCATGAAGGTATAGATCAATTAATGGAAATGATTATTTTATCAGCAGAGATAGCAGAACTTAAGGCTAATCCTGATAGAAAAGCTAGAGGTCTTGTAATAGAGGCAGAGCTTGATAAGGGAAGAGGACCAGTGGCAACTGTACTTGTTCAAAAAGGTACATTAAAGGTGGGTCAAACAGTAGCAGTAGGATCTGTACATGGTAAAGTAAGAGCTATGATAGATGATAAGGGAAGACGTGTAAAACAAGCAGGTCCATCTATACCAGTTGAGATCTTAGGATTAAACGGCGTTCCTAATGCAGGTGAAATTTTACTTGCAACTGAAAATGAAAAAGAGGCTAGAAACATAGCTGATACATTTATAAAACAAGGTAGAGAAAAATTGCTTGAGGGTACAAAATCTAGAATGACTCTAGATGGATTGTTCTCACAAATTCAAGCAGGTAATATAAAAGAACTTAACATAATAGTAAAAGCAGACGTTCAAGGCTCAGTTGAAGCTGTAAAACAAAGCTTACTAAAACTAAGCAATGAAGAAGTAGCAGTAAGAATTATTCATGGTGGCGTAGGTGCTGTTAATGAATCAGATGTTATTCTTGCTAGTGCGTCAAATGCTATTATTATCGGATTTAACGTAAGACCTGACAATATGGCAAGAGAAGTAGCCGAAAGAGAGAAAGTAGATCTTAGATTATACAAAGTAATCTATAATGCAATTGAAGACGTTAGTGCAGCTATGAAAGGTTTACTTGATCCAATATATGAAGAAAAAGTTATCGGTCATGCAGAGATCAGACAATTATACAAAGCTTCAGGTGTTGGAACTATTGCAGGTTCATATGTATTAGATGGTAAGATCGTAAGAAATTCTAAAGTAAGAATCTTTAGAGAAGGTGAAAAAGTATACGAAGGTGATTTAGCATCACTTAAGAGATTTAAGGACGATGTAAAGGAAGTTAATGCAGGATATGACTGTGGATTACTATTCGATAAATTCAATGCTATACAAGAATTAGATCAAGTGGAAGTTTATATAATGCAAGAAGTGCCAAGATAGTGTATAATAAAAGTATGAAAGGTGTTACAACTCACAGCTTAAGCTGTGAAGTTGTTACTTGCTTCATGGTAATTGACAATGTATTAGAGACGGGGGAATCAATATGAGAAAGAATAGCATCAAAAATACTAGAATTAATAGTGAAGTTCAAAGAGAACTTAGTACATTAATCCTTAGAGAAATTAAGGACCCAAGAATATGTAAAATGACGTCAATCGTGGCAGTTGAAGTAGCTCCAGATTTAAAGACAGCAAAGGTATATGTAAGTGTGCTTGGTAGTGAGGAACAGATTAAGGATACTTATGAAGGACTAAAAAGTGCAGCTCCATACCTTAGAGGTCAATTGGCCAAAACAATTAATCTTAGAAATACACCAGAGTTGATATTTGTTATAGATCAATCAATAGAATATGGCGTAAATATGTCTAAACTTATTGATGATGTAACAAAAAAAGCTAACTAGGTTACATAAAAGGAGAGAATATGATAAATATATTAGACGAACTAAAAGGAGTAAATAGAGTTGGAATTACAGGACATATTAGACCTGATGGAGATTGTCTTGGATCATGTTCAGCATTATATAGTTATATAAAAGATAACTGTGAAAATGTAGTTGTTAATGTCCATCTTGAATCAGTTCCAGAGGTTTTTACATATTTAGAGGGTGCTAAGCTTTTTGATACAGAATATAATGATGAAGAGCCTTATGATGTGTTCTTTTGCTTAGATTGTGGTAGTCTAGATAGAATAGGAAATGCTAAGAAGTATTTTGACAAGGCTAAAAAAACTATTTCTATCGACCATCATATAAGCAATATAGGATACTCTAATATGAATAATATAGTAAGTGATGCAAGCTCTACTTGCGAAGTTTTGTTTGATATGTTTGAATATGACAGAATATCGAATAATACAGCAGTTGCTTTGTACACAGGTATAATACATGATACAGGTGTGTTAAAACAGAGTAATACTACACCACATACTATGATGGTAGCTTCAAAGCTTATAGAAAAAGATGTAGATTTTCCTAAGATAATAGATGAAAGTTTCTATCAAAAAACTTTAAAACAAAATAAGTTATTAGGATATGCACTTTTAAATAGCGATTTTTACTTAGAGGGTAAATGTGTTATTTCAACTATACCACTTAGTCTTATGCAGGAATATAGGGCAGATTCTTCGGACTTAGAGGGAATAGTTGCACAACTTCGAGTAACAAAAGGTGTAGAAGTTGCGATGTTTTTACATGAAACTGAAAAAAACAAATATAAAGTAAGCTTTAGGGCTAACTTTGATGTTGACGTAAATAAAGTTGCAAGCTTTTTCGGTGGAGGAGGTCATATAAAGGCTTCTGGTTGTACCATTGAAGGAGAGCTTGACGATGTTATAAGACAATTGACAGATAAGATAAAAGAACAATTAGACAGTTAGGTGTGAAAAAATGTATAATGGCATAATTAATGTTTATAAAGAAAAAGGATTCACATCACATGATGTTGTTGCAAAGTTACGTGGAATTTTAAAACAAAAAAAAATAGGCCATACAGGCACCCTTGACCCAGACGCCAAGGGTGTTTTGCCTGTTTGCTTAGGAAAAGCAACAAAATTATGTGATTTAATTACGGATAAATCTAAGACATACGAGGCTACTTTTTATTTAGGAGTGAGCACTGATACTCAAGATATGAGTGGAAGAGTATTAAAGTATGTTAACGTATACGAAAATGATAGTGATAAAGATAATGTAAATAATAAAAAAAGTTGTGATATAGTATCACTAGATAAGGATACTATAATAAAAACAATTAATTCATTTGTAGGGGAGTATTCACAAATACCACCTATGTATTCTGCTATAAAGGTAAATGGGAAAAAATTATATGAGCTAGCTAGACAAGGAAAAACTGTAGAGAGAAAAGCTAGAAATATCTATATAAATTCAATTGATATACAAGATATAAAACAAAAAAATATTGTTATAAATACGAGTAATCAAGAAAATGAAAGTGAAGAAAGTAAAAAAGATTGCTTAGATGTTATAGAAATAAAGATACTTGTAAATTGTTCAAAAGGTACATACATACGTACACTTTGCCATGATATAGGAGATAAGCTTAATTGTGGTGCGTCTATGAGTACACTTCTTAGAACGAGGGTTGGTATATTTGAAAAAGATAATTCTTTGACTTTATCACAAATAGAAGAATTAGTAAAAGAAGATAAGCTAAGTGATAATATCGTAAGCATTGAAAAGATGTTTTTAGAATATCCTAAGGCTTACGTAAAAGAAGATTTTTCAAAATTATTAGAAAATGGTAATAAGTTAAATTTGAAAAATCTTAATATTTTTGATAAAATTAAAAAAAATGATATGGTTAGAATGTATAATCAAAATAGAGATTTTGTTGCAATCTATATGCTTATAGATGAGGAAACTTTAAAACCTGTTAAAATGTTTTTTTAGTGTAAATGCAAGGTGATATATATTGAAATATTTGAAAAAAAAGATATCTGATATAGATTATAAATTTAAAAATACAGCTGTTACTATAGGAAAGTTTGACGGTATTCATAAAGGTCATAAGCTATTAATTGATAAGGTAGCAAAAAGCCAAAAAGAGTCTGTTATGTTTACTTTTTTATTTGAGGATAGTAAGCAGATATATACTAGTGAAGAAAAAAGGAAAATTGTAGAAAAACTAGGTATAGATATTATGATAGAATGTCCTTTTGATGATTGCATTAAGAAGATGACTTATAAGGATTTTGTAAAAGAAATATTACATGATTTACTTGATTGCAGATTACTAGTAGTTGGAAAAGATTTTAGATTTGGATATAATAGAGAGGGAACGATAAAACATTTAGAAGAATATAAAAAAATATACAATTTTGAGCTTGTAGTAGTAGATAAGCTAAGTGGTGTAAGTAGCACTATTATAAAAGATTATTTAGCTAATGCAGATATAAAAAAGGTTAATGGGCTTCTTACTAGGAATGTAAGTATAGAAGGAGTAATTGAGCATGGTAATGCGATAGGGCGTACAATAGGTATTCCAACTATTAATATTATTCCTTGTAAGGATAAATTACTTGCTAAAAATGGTGTTTATAGTTCTATAATTACTATAGATGATAAGACCTACAATGGTATTACTAACATAGGTTACAAACCTACTATACAAGGAGAGAAAAAGCTAGGTGTAGAAACTAATATTTTTGATTTTAATCAAGATGTATATGGTAAATATGCAAAAGTAGAGCTTACAAGCTTTATAAGAGGAGAAGTAAAATTTGATTCAATTGAAGCTTTAGTAAAACAAATGAATGAAGACATTCTATTAGTAAAAAAGGGAGGATAAAAATGAAAAATATATTGATAGTTGAAGACGATATGGATATATGTAGGGAACTTAAGGGGTTATTTGAGAAAAATGGATATGCGGCAGATTATATAAAAGACTTTAAAAATGCCTTAGAAGATATATTAGCATATAATGCAGATCTGATATTACTAGATATTAATCTTCCATATGTAGATGGTCAAAATTTGCTTAAAAATATTAGAAAAAGTAGTGATGTACCTATAGTTATGGTTACTAGCAATAATACTGAGATGGACGAGCTTTTGTGTATGAGTTTTGGTGCAGATGATTTTGTTTCAAAACCATATAATCCTGCAATACTTTTATTGCATATTGAAGCTATGATGAAAAGGATAGATAAAACTGAAACTAAGAATGTAATAGAATATAATAATATGAAAGTAGATACGGCAAGATGTATTATACAAGTAGATGATAAGATAGCTGAACTTTCAAAAAATGAAATGAAGATATTAGTATATTTATTAGAAAATAAGGGAACTATTGTATCTAGAGATAAGCTTATGGATTTTCTATGGGAAATGGACGAATTTGTAGATGATAATACTCTTACAGTTAATATTAATAGATTAAGAAAAAAAATAGAACAAGTAGGTCTAAAAGAAGTAATAAAGACAAAACGTGGATTAGGATATATTATTCTTTAATTCTTCTTAAAACTTTGGCTTAGAGAATTTCAGAGATAATATTGAAAATGACTATGGGGGTTTATTTATGAAAAAGAAATATCTAAAGGATAAAAGCTTGGCAATTATTCTATTTATTGTATTACAGTTTATATGCGTAGGAATGTGTTATTTGTTCGAGGTAGATAGTTTTTGTTATGGTGTAATAGTTTTTTTTAACACAACAGCTTTTGTACTTGTTTTAGCATTTGACTGTAAAAAGAGAGTTGATTTCTATGCTGACTTTGAATCAAAGCTTAATTTTATTGATGAAAAACATCTAGTGTCTGAAATGATTGAATATCCTGGTTTTTTTGAAGGTGATATGCTATGCGATTATACCTATGAGATAGGAAAAGACCTAAGAATAGATAAGAATAATCGTATAAATGATTACAATGATTTTAAAGAGTACATTGAAATGTGGATACATGAGGTAAAAGCAGCTATATCAGGACTTTCTATTATTAATTATGATATAAAAGAAACTTGTGATAAATATAGAAATATAATATTTGAGATTGAAGAAAAAATAAAAGATAGTGATAATATAGATTTTGATGCCATAGATGAAGGTTTTGGAAAAATAAAAGATGACATATTAAAACAACATGGTCCAGTTAAAAAACTAAACTTTTATGTTGAACAAATCTTGTTTTATTCAAGAAGTGAAAAAGCCTCAAAAGATTATCTTATGAAAAAACATATCTTAGAAGACTTAGTTAATAAGGTAATATTTGATAATAAAGAGCTATTATTAGCTAGTAAAATCAAAATAGAAAAAAGAGATCTAAGTTATGAAGTTACAACTGATTGTAAGTGGTTAGAATTTATTCTAGGTCAAGTTGTAAATAATGCAATAAAGTACACAAAAGAAAAAGATAATAAAATAGAGTTTTATGGTGAGAAAACAAAAGATAGTGTCATTTTATATATCAAAGATTATGGTATAGGTATAAGCGAAAGTGACATAGATAGGGTATTTGACAAGTGCTTTACAGGTATCAATGGTAGAATTGAAAAAGGTGATATGTTTGGAGGCAATGTCAGGGTATCAAGTGCAACAGGCATGGGCTTATACATATGTAAAAAACTATGTAACAAGCTAGGACATAAGATATCTATAAGCTCTAAAAAGGGTCAGTATACAATTGTAAAAATTGAAATAGGAATAGATAAATATTACAATGATATTTTAAAATAAATATTAAATATTTGTTAACAAAAATGAAAAAATTAAT
>Ga0352977_1008909_pt1 | contig 10844 bp, 13 predicted proteins | sample Cowrumwitchgrass_2_FD_205946 | JGI IMG/M metagenome (GOLD analysis project Ga0352977, IMG submission 205946) | Metatranscriptome of Cow rumen microbial communities from the University of Illinois at Urbana-Champaign, USA - Cow X-1 switchgrass... | ecosystem: Host-associated > Mammals > Digestive...
GATGATTATATGAAAAAATTTTTTGTAAAAGAGAATCAAATAAATAATAATATTGTAATTATAAATGGCGATGATGTTAATCATATAAAAAATGTATTAAGGTTAAATATTGGAGATGAAATATTAGTTTGTAATCAAGATACTAGTGAAAATTTTGTGTGTAGTATTAGTAAAATTTCAAAAATGGATATTATTTGTAGTATATTAGAGAAAAAGAGTGATACTGTTGAAAGCAATATAAAAATAGATATATATCAAGGTTTACCTAAAGCTGATAAAATGGAATTGATTATTCAAAAAGGAACTGAGCTTGGAGTAAATAATTTTATACCTGTAAAATTTAAGAGAACGGTAGTAAAATTTAATGAAAAAGATATTTTAAAAAAAATAGAAAGGTGGCAGAAAATCGCTGAAGTTGCCGCAAAACAAAGTGGAAGGGATTTAGTTCCAGAAGTAAAAAATGTAGAAAATATAAAAAATGTATGTCATTTAATTAAAGAATATGATATAGTAATAGTTGCTTATGAAGGTGAACAAAATAATACATTAAAAAATGAATTAAGAAATTTAGAGTGTAATGATTTAAAAATTGCTGTTGTTATAGGTCCAGAGGGTGGAATTGATGAAAGTGAAGTAAATGAGTTAAAAGATGCTGGGGCAAAAATTGTAACTCTTGGAAAAAGAATATTAAGAACAGAAACTGTAGCATTAGCTATAGCAGCAATAATTAATTATGAATTAGAAAATATGGAGGATAGTTTAAGTGGATAATCAAGAATTGTTAGTGAAAACACTTGAAAATAGAAAAAAATTACCTAAGAAAATAAAAAAAAATATGTTTTTTTCTGTGCTTTTTAATGTTCTTATTGCTATATGTATGGTTATATTTACTGTAGTTATTAATGTTTCATTCGTGAAATTATCAAAAGAGGATTTTAGCAATTATATAAAAGTAATTCAAATAGTAGTTGCACTTATAACAATAGTTCTATTTGAAGTTGCATATAGAAAAGATACAATGAAAATTGGAATGTATGGTATAGAATTTTTTGGATACAGTATAGCGGTTTTATTTGTTCAATATATGTTTGTTTTAAAAGATAATACAAATTTTATAAAATATATTACTATAATATTTTTTGTGTATTATTTTATTAAATCTATATATAGTGCTTTATTAATTAGATATAAATATATAAGAGAAAATATAAGTGATGTTAAAGAGATTGTAAAAGATGATAAAAAAAGTTATTTAGATGAGGAAAGTAGTAAAACAATAAAAAATAGATAATAAATAAAAAACAACAGAAAAGTAAGTGAGAATAATAATTTGGAGGATTAAATGATTAGGAGTATGACTGGCTTCGGAAGAAGTAGATATGAAAATGAAGGAAGAGAATATTTAATAGAAATAAAATCTATTAATCATAAATATAGTGATATTAATATAAGAATGCCAAGAGTATTAAATGGAATTGAACATAAAATAAGAGAAGAAGTTTCTAGTAAAATATCAAGAGGAAAAGTGGATGTTTTTATCGATTTTAGAGATTATAGTCCAAATGATAATTCAGTTTTTTTTAATAAAGAATTGGCTAATCAATATGTAAAAGGATTGAAAGAATTAGCAGAAGAAACAGGTGTGGATAATAAGATAAATGTTATTGATATAAGTAAAATGCCGGATGTTTTAAAAAGAGAAGATGAAGTTGATGAAAATTTAATATTTGAAGAAATTAAAATTGGATTAAAGGATGCTTTAGATAAATTTATAGAGATGAGAAGTTTTGAAGGAAATAAATTAAAAGTTGATTTATTAAATAGAATTGTTAGTATTTCTGAAAAAATAAATGAAATTTCTTCTTTTTCTGCTGGACTTGTTGAAGAATATGTAGTAAAATTAGAAGCGAGAATTAAGGAATTGTTAAAAACTGATGTTGTAGATGAAAATAGATTAGCTCAAGAAATAGTTATTTTTTCAGATAAATCATCAATAGAAGAAGAACTTACAAGATTAAAAAGTCATGTATCTCAATTTGAAAATATTTTAAAAACATCATCTCCTATGGGGAAAAAGTTAGATTTCTTAATTCAAGAAATGAATAGAGAAATAAATACAATTGGTTCAAAGGCAAATAGTTTAAACATTACTAATTTGGTAGTAGATGTAAAAACAGAAATAGAAAACATAAGAGAACAAATTCAAAATATAGAGTAAGAATGTTTCCATTTTAATTAAATTATTTGAAAAAATAATATTAGAAATTTATAAAAATAATGGTAACAAAAAAAAGAGGAGGGAATTTATGCAACTTATCAATATTGGGTTTGGTAATATTATTTCAGCAGAAAGATTAATATCTATAATAAGCCCAGAATCGGCTCCAATAAAGAGATTGATTCAAGAAGCAAAAGATTCTAAGATGGCAATTGATGCTACTTATGGAAGAAGAACTAGATCAGTAATTATAATGGATTCAGGTCATATAATTTTATCTGCAGTACAACCTGAAACAATAGCAAATAGAGTTGAAACAAACTCTGAAGATAATAATGAGGAGGAATAAAAATGTTAGTTAAACCAGCTGTTACAGATTTATTAAAATTAGTTGAGGATAGATACGAATTAGTATCTATTACTTCTAAAAGAGCAAGACAGTTATTACAAGGAGAAACACCATTAGTTAATATTAAAGAATATTCTAATGTGACTCTTGCAGCGCAAGAAATTGCAGCAGGAAAAGTAAAAAAAGCATCAGATGATGAAGTAAACGAAGAAAATAATTAGTAAAATTTAATTTATTAAAAAATAAAAGAAAGGGGTACATAATATTTAAATATTATGTTTGTAAAAATATGTTAGTAATATTATCAGGAGTAGCAGGAGCAGGAAAAGATACTATAATAAAATCAATAACAAAGAAAATGGATAATATATGTACAGTTCCTTCTTATACTACAAGAAGCCCTAGAGCAGATGATATTCCGGGTGTTTCTTATAATTTTGTTTCAAAAGAAGAATTTGAAAAGCTAATTGAAAATGGTGATATTTATGAGTATGATATTCATCATAATCATTATTATGGTTCATCTAAAAGCTTGATAAATGAGAAATCAAAAAATGGAATTGTAATAAAAGATATTGATGTTAATGGAACTGAAAAGTTAAAGTCAACATTAAAAGATATGGGAATAAAAGTTGTTACTATATTTTTAAGAGTCCCTAAAGATGAATTACAAAGAAGATTGGAAAATAGAATTGATAAATTATCACATGAAGAAATAACATTAAGGTTAAATAGATTTGATTATGAAGAATCAAAAATGAATATATATGATTATGTAATGAAAAATGATAATTTAGAAAAAGCATTAGAAATAATTCAAACAATTATAGAACAAGAATATAAAGAAGAACAAAAAGAAAAAAATATATAAATTAATGATTGGATTAAAAGAATATCTTTGATATGTTATCAAAGATATTTCTTTTATTATTAATAGAAATTAATAATTTTTTAAAGAGGTTTAACTATGTTTGCAGAAGTAATTTTAAATAATAATGCTAAAGCTTTAAATAAAATATTTGATTATCAAGTTCCAAAAGAGTTAGAAGAAAAGGTTCATATTGGAGCTAGAGTTTTGGTACCATTTGGAAGGTCGAAAAAAATAGAAGATGGATTTATTATTAGTTTAAAAGGAAATTCAGAATATGCAAATAAAGATATAGTAAGCATTGAAAATCAAGATTTTATGACAGAAGAAAAAATAAATTTTGCTAAATTAATGGCTAGAAAATATTTTTGTAATATTTCAGAATGTATAAAACTTATGCTTCCACCGGGTACGGGTTCAAAAGAAATTGATTCTAGAGTTAAAGAAAAAATGGGTAATTTTGTATATTTATCTAAGGAGAAAGTGGAAATTGAGGAGTTAATTGAAAAAAAATTATTAAAAAGTGATAAGCAAATAAGAGCAGTAAGATTTTTATATGATAATGAAGGAATATATATATCAGATTTAGAAGCTTTGGCTGATGTTAGTTATAGTATTATAAAAACATTAGAAAAAAATGGATATATAAAAATACAATCTGAAGTAATAAAGAGAAATCCTTTTATTAATAAACATATAAAAAGAGATAAAAATAAAATTTTAACTAATGAGCAACAAGTTTGCTTTGATGGCATAAACTATTATATAGAACATAATGAGTATTCTAATAATTTAATATATGGAGTAACAGGTTCGGGAAAAACAGAAATATATTTAAGACTAATAGAAAGTGTTTTAAATAATAATAAATCTGCAATATTATTAGTTCCAGAAATTTCACTTACTCCTCAAATGGTAGATAGATTTATTGCTAGATTTGGGGAGAATATGATTGCAGTATTGCATAGTAAATTATCAATTGGTGAAAGATATGATGAGTGGAAAAAAATAGAGAGTGGAGAAGCTCAAATAGTTATAGGAGCAAGATCTGCAATTTTTGCTCCAGTAAAAAAATTAGGAATTATAATTATTGATGAAGAACATGATATGTCATATAAATCTGACATGACTCCTAGATATAATGCTAAAGATTTAGCAAAATATATTTGTAAAATTAATGCTTGTCCGCTTGTTTTAGGAAGTGCAACCCCAGATATAAATACATTTTATGAATCTGAAACAAAAGAGTGTAATAGATATACTTTAAGAAATAGAGCGGGCAATTCAACACTACCAGACGTTAATATTGTGGACTTGCGTCAAGAACTTATAAAACGGAAATAAATCAATGGTTAGTGATTTACTGCAATTTGAGATTAATAAAAACTTAAAAGATAAAAAACAAACTATATTATTTTTAAATAGAAGAGGATATTCCACATTTGTAATGTGTAGAGGTTGTGGTTATACAGCTAAGTGTAAAAATTGTAATATTAGTTTAACGTATCATAAATATGAAAACAAATTGAAATGTCATTATTGTGGTTTTGAAATGAATTTTATGAAAGAATGTCCAGAATGCAAAAGTGATAAAGTAAAATATTTTGGAACTGGAACGCAAAAATTAGAAGATGAAGTGAAAAAAATTTTTCCAGAAGTAACTACTATTAGAATGGATATAGATACTGTAACCAAAAAGAACTCTCATGAAGAAATTTTAGATAGATTCAAAAATGAAAATATAGATATATTAGTTGGAACTCAAATGATTGTAAAAGGACATCATTTTCCAAATGTAACTTTGGTAGGGGTTATTGCAGCAGATAGTAGTCTTAGTTTAGATGATTATAGAGCGGTAGAAAGAACATTTCAAACGATAGTACAAGTTGCTGGAAGAGCAGGAAGAGAAGAAGATAAAGGAAGAGTAATTATTCAAACTTATAATCCGGATAGTTATGCAATTTCTTTAGCCAAAAATCAGGATTATGATACTTTTTATAGAACAGAAATTGGGTTAAGAAAAGTGTTGAAATATCCGCCATTTTGCGATATAATATTAATCAGATTTTTAGGAACGGATTTAGTAGAAATTGATAATTCTTCAAAAATATTTTATCAAAATTTAAAAAAATATATCAATGGAAAAAATGGAATTGTATATGAACCAGTTCCTTCGCCAATAGATAAAATAAAAAATAAATACAGATGGAGAATTATTATAAAAGGTAAAGTTAATAATAGTATGATAAATGCAATTAATTTAGCATTTAATGGAACAGAAATTTTTAAAAAAACAAGTATTACTGTTGATATAAATCCAAATAATATGAATTAATAGGGGGAATAATAATGGCTATAAGAAATTTAAGATATGATAATGATGAAATATTAAGAAAACGTTCAAGAGAAATTGAAGTAATTGATGAAAAAATAAAACAATTAGCAGAGGATATGATGGACACAATGCATAAATATGATGGAGTTGGACTTGCTGGACCTCAAGTAGGAGTTTTAAAGAGAATTATTGTAATTGATTTATATGAAGATGGTATGCAATTTATATTAATAAATCCTGTGTTAAAAAAAGTAAAAGGAGAACAATGTGTGGAAGAGGGATGTTTAAGTTTTCCAAATCAATTTGGAAAAGTAAAAAGACCTAAAGAAGTAGTTGTAGAAGCGCTAGATATTAATGGAGATAAAATAACATTAAGAGCCAAAGATTTGTTAGCCCAAGCATTATGTCATGAAATAGATCACTTAAATGGAGAATTATTTATAGATAAAGTAGAACCAGGAACACTAGAAACAATTACACCAGATACAAAGAAAAATGAAAAAAATAAAAAAATAAAAAAATAAAAAAATAAAAATATAAAAATATAAAAATATAAAAATATCGTAAATTCAGTTGTAGAGTAGTTCTTATAGATTATACTTATATATTTTGTAGCGGCATGTGGGGACCGTTTAAGAAAATGTTATGAGCATAGCGAACTCACATTTTCTTAAATGGGGAGAGCGAAAAAATATATAAGTATAATCTATAAGAACGGCAAACTGCAAAAGCAAATAATATAAAAAATGTTATGAGCATAGCAAATTACATTTTCTCAAATGGGGAGAGCAAAAAAATATATATGGAAAGGAAGTTTTTTAAATGAGAATTCTTTTTGTTGGTACACCAGATTTTGCATTAGAATCATTAGAAGCAGTTATAAAAGCAGGACATGAGGTTTGTGGTGTAGTTACAGCACCAGATAAACCAAAAGGAAGAGGCATGAAAATGTCAATGTCTGAAGTTAAAGAATATGCGGTTAAAAATAATATTCCCGTATTTCAACCAGAAAAAATAAGAAAAAATGAAGAATTTATTGAGCAAATAAAATTATTAAATGCAGATATAGCATGTGTAGTTGTTTATGGAAAAATATTACCTAAAATATTTTTAGATTTATTTAAATATGGTTGTATAAATGTTCATCCATCATTACTTCCTAAATATAGAGGTTCGGCTCCAATTCAATGGGCTATAATTAATGGAGATAAAAAAACTGGAGTTTGTACAATGTATTTAGATGTTGGAATGGATGATGGAGATATTATTTTAAAAGAAGAAGTTGATATAGATGATGATGAAAATGCTGGTAAATTGTGGAGTAGATTATCAACATTAGGAGCAAATTTACTTGTAAAGACATTAAATAATATAGAAAATGGAATAATATATAGAGAAAAGCAATCAGATGATTTTTCTATTGCTCCAAAATTAGAAAAAGAATTATCAAGAATTGATTGGAATCAAAAATCAGCAATTCAAATAAAAAACTTAGTTAGAGGATTAACTCCAGGGATGGGTACTTTTTCAATTTTGAATGATAAAAAAATAAAATTTTGGAAAGTTGATAATTTAAGTGAAAAAGAATTTATTGAATTGTTTAAAGAGAAAGATATTTTTTTAAAAAATAAAATGCATCAATTAGATAATGGAACAGTATTATATTCATCAGATAAAGATGGATTATATATAAAAACATTAGATGGGATTATATCTGTTTTAGTAATACAAGTGGAAAATTCTAAAAAAATGGATATTAAGGATTTTCTAAGAGGAAATAAAATAGAAATTGGTAATAGATTTGAGTAAAAAAATGTTATTTTTTAGTTATATTATGCAAACAGGTCCAATTATTTAGAACGGGTAAATTTAAAAGTTAAAAATACATATGACTAAATTATAACTTAAAAGTATGTTATAGTTTAAAAGAAATTAATTTATTCAATGTAACTAAAGTTCAATTTTCTATAATATTATATTAAATTTGAGTTTATAGTAAAAAAGTTTTTCTTATTAAATTGCTATAAAATTATATGTTTGTTTATTATAATTTTTTCAAAATACTTGTAAACTTGGTTATATATTGATAAAATAAACTATATTAAATATAATAGTCAAAAGGAGGCTATGATTATGGAAGAGTATGAGAATGAAATATTAAATGAAAATAATGAAACAGAAGAAATTGCAGAATTAGAAACAATTAATACGGTAAAAATTTCTAATGAAGCTGTTGCTACATATGCAGGAATAGCTATTTCTGAGATTTCAGGTGTATATGGAATGAGTGGAACTCTTGCAGGAATTACAGAAGCTATAAGTGGAAAAAAAAGTTATACTAGAGGGGTAAAGGTTGATGTTACAGAAAAAAGTGCAAAAATAGATTTGAGTATTATAGTTGAATATGGGGCAAGAATACCTGATGTTGCTTTTGAGATACAAACTAAAGTGAAAAAATCAGTAGAAACAATGACAGGATTGAAAGTAACAGAAGTAAATGTAAATGTTCAAGGTGTTCATGCTATTACAGAAAAAGAAGAACAAAAGGATGAGGAAAAAGAAAATATTTAATTATATAAATAAATATTATATTAATATATAAAAATGAAGGTTTGTTAAATTAAAATTTTCAATATAATATATAAGGAGTGTAATAAAATGACTACATTTGAAAAAATTATATCAGTTATATTTTCTGTTATTATTTTAATAATATCAGTTTTGTATATGCTCACATTAGGTGGCACTTTAGATATTAATTGGGGAACTGATTTTATTTCCAAAATAATAGAAAATGATGTTCTTTCGAAAGTATTTTTAGGAATATTTATAATATTAGCAATTTTAGCGATAAAAGAAATCTTTTTTGGAAAAAAAGTTTCTAATGAAGGAAGAGAAGGAATTGTGCTTGAAAATGAGACTGGTAAGTTAATAATATCTAAAGAGAGTTTAGAGAATTTAATTGCTGGGGTCGGTAGAGATATTCCGGGGACAGAATCAATTTCAAGTAAAACATTTATTGATATTGAAAAAAATGTTACTGTAAATATTAATGTTGTAATTGGTAGAGAAGTTGTTATAAAAGATATTTCAACTCAATTACAAAAAAAAGTTAAAGAAGCTTTAAAACAAACAGCTGATTTAGATGTAAAGTATGTAAATATAAAAATAAAAAATATAGCAAATAAGAAATCAAAGAAAAATGAAGAAAAAGGAATTGAAACTAATAAAAATAATGTAAAAGAGGTATAAATTATGAATGATTTTAATAATTTTAAAAATTTTTGTCTTGAACATAAAGGGGCTATTATAGGTGGATTAATTGCTATAATTATTGCATGCACAGGTTTATATAAATTATTTCTTGTTTTTATTGTGATAGCAGCAGGTATATGGGTTGGAAATTATGTTCAGAGAAATAAAGAGTTTGTAAAAGAAAAATTAAAAAGTTTTATTGATAAATTTTAGGAGGATATGATGCAAAGATCTGCTATGAGAGAATTAGCATTTAAGCTAATATATGGAATAGAAGTACAAAGAGAAGTTGAAGAAGATTGTTTAGAGTTATTTTTTGAGAATAATGAAGTAAATAATGAAGAAGTACAAAAATATTTAAAAAATATAAAAGAAGGAATTGAATTACATAAAGATGAAATTAATGAATTGATTTCTCATAATTTAAAACAAAATTGGAGTTTAAATAGAATTTCAAAAATTAATTTGAGTTTAATAAAAATAGCAATCTATGAAATGATTTATTTAAATTTACCATATAAAATTGCAATAAATGAAGTAGTAGAGCTTGCTAAGAAGTATGCTGATGATACAGCTCCTGTATTTATTAATGGAATTTTAGCGAGTGTTGTAAAAGAAAAAAAATTAGATGGAGATGTGAATGAAGGTTAATCCAATTAGTGTTACGGAACTTAATAAATATGTTAAAAATCAAATAGCACATGATGAGTTTTTAAATAATGTTCTTGTAAAAGGAGAAATTTCAAATTATAAACATCATTACACAGGACATTTATATTTTACTTTAAAAGATGAACAATCATTAATAAAATGTGTTATGTTTAAGACTTATGCTGATAATATGAAATTTGAACCAAAGGATGGAATGAAAGTAATTATTTTGGGAACAGTTTCTGTTTTTGAAAGAGATGGTATCTATCAAGTTTATTGTAAAGAAATGCAAGAAGATGGGATAGGTGATTTGTATTTAGCTTATGAAAAATTAAAAGAAAAACTTGATAAACAAGGGCTTTTTGATGAAAAACATAAAAAGAAGATACCATTTATGCCTGAAACAATTGGAGTTTTAACATCTAATACAGGTGCTGTTATTAGAGATATTATTAATGTATCAACTAGAAGAAATCCTAATGTACATATTAGACTTTTGCCAGTTCCAGTTCAGGGAGATGGGGCTGGAGTAAAAATAGCAAATGGTATAAAAATAATGAATGAAAAAAAACTTGCAGATGTAATTATTTTAGCACGAGGTGGAGGCTCATTAGAAGACCTTTGGCCTTTTAATGAGGAAATAGTTGCAAGAGCTATATATGATTCGGAATTACCTGTCATATCAGCAGTTGGTCATGAGACTGATTTTACAATTGCAGATTTTGTTGCAGATTTAAGAGCACCAACACCATCAGCAGCTGCTGAATTAGCAGTAGCTGATACAGAAGATTTAATGTATACATTGAATTTATATAATCATAGATTAAAAATGTCATTGAGGAAAAAAACAGAAATAATGAGATTAAGATATGAGAAATGTATGAATTCAAGAGTCTTTAAAGAACCATTACAAAAAATTAATGAATATTATTTATTAATTGATAAATATATGAAAGAGTTAGAAAATTCTGAATTAAAGAAATTAAAAGATTATAAATTAAATATGGTTGAAAAAATATCAAAATTAGATGCATTAAGTCCTTTAAAAACATTGACTAGAGGTTATAGTATAGCTACTAATATAGAAACTGGTAAGATAATAAAAAAAGTATCTGATGTGAAGCCGGGCAATAATATTGAAATAAAAGTAATAGATGGAAAAGTGGAG
>Ga0352977_1004212_pt1 | contig 10500 bp, 1 predicted proteins | sample Cowrumwitchgrass_2_FD_205946 | JGI IMG/M metagenome (GOLD analysis project Ga0352977, IMG submission 205946) | Metatranscriptome of Cow rumen microbial communities from the University of Illinois at Urbana-Champaign, USA - Cow X-1 switchgrass... | ecosystem: Host-associated > Mammals > Digestive...
TATATATATATATATTATTAAAAGCAATATAAATATATATAATTTAAAGAAAGAAAAAGAACTATCATAACATTAATATTATTAAATAATAAATAAATTATATAACTTATTATTGTTAAAGAATATTTTTTAAAGATAAAAAAAAATATTTTATGTATATAAAGAAAAATTAAAAAATATTTAATTGTATATATACATAATAAAATTATAATATAATTAATATTAAAAATGATTTTATTATTTATAGCTTTATTTATTATTGGATATTTAATAAAATTAAGTATTCCAAAAATTAAAGAGTATAAAAAAAAAAAAGGTTATGAAAATATAAATAGTACGTCTTCATCATCAATTGCTGAAAATGGTAAATTTAAAACTGCCAATAAAAAAAGTAATAGAAAGAAGAAGGTACCAAAAAAAAATAATAAAAAAGTAAAAAAATATAATCATACAGATAGAAATGATATTAATAATAATAATATTGAAAATGAAAGTGTAATCAGCAATACTTCAGAATATTTAGAATCGAACACAATAAATTTAGATTATTCTGAAGAAATTAAAAATAAAGAGGAAAATAAACACGCTCAAATACCCTCAGATAAAAATTATATCGTAGAGAAAAAAATTATAGTGAATGATAATGATAATATTTTTAATAGTTCAAGTTCAGAAGATTTAGAGTTCTATGAAACATATCAAGAATCTATTACATCAAAACCAGAACCTATTCCAAATATTATAAATAATAGCAATAAAGATGATTTTAAAGTTATCGAGATAGTTAAAAAAGAAAGTGAAACTACTAAATATAAAATTGATGAAATTAAAAATGATATTAAACATACGAATAATGGAAATGATAAGATTAATGAAATAATGAATGAAATATATGCAATAGTTCAAAGTATTGATGAAAAAGAAAATTCTATGAAAGAAATGATAGAACAAAAGAGTTATGAATTGCAAATAAAAGAAAAAGAAATTAATGAATTAAATGAAAAATACAAAAAAATGTTAAATGATTCTTTATTAAGTACAAAAACTGAAAATGATACCCTTACTAAGGAATATCAAAAAGCTATAGATAAAAATGAATCTTTGAATAATATCATCAAAAATTTAGAAGTAGATAATAAAGAATTACTACATAAATGTAATTACATTCAACAACAACTAGATGAAAAACAAAAACAATTTGAAAAATTTGAAAGTGCTATAGAAAAGTTAAAAATTGAAAAACAAGAAATAAATGTTGTTAAATGTGATTTAATGAATGAAATTAATGGCTATAAAGAGGAAATTAAAGTAAAAAATGATATAATAAATGAATTAGAAAAACAAAAAGATAATATTATTAATCAAATGGGATCTAATGTTGAATATAAAAATGAAGCAAAGAATAAAACTATTAGTCCAATAAAAAATAATCCTGATATTAAAAATATGGAAACTCAAATAAAAAATTACCAAATAGAATTAAAGAATAGCAATAATGAACTAAAAATCAATAAGGATATAATAAAAAGTATTAAGCAAGATTTGGAATTTGCTAAAAGTAGTGTTGATAATCTTAATAATGAACTTAAACAAAAGAATGCAATAATTTCTGAAATGGAAAAGAAATTAAATAGTACTCAAGAATCAAAAAATATAGAAAAAGATCATAAAAAATGTCTAAACAAAATTATGGACCTTGAAAAAAAGATATCTATAAAAGAAAAAGAAAATAAAGAAAAATTGAGTAAGAAAGATAATGAAATATGTGAATTAAAAAATTCAATTAATTCATTGGTTAATGAAAAAAAAAGTCTAAATAATTTAATTACTGATTTACAAAAAACTATATCTGGTAATACTAAACGTATTGATAATACATCTAATATGCTTAAAGAAAAAGATGTAATTATTGAAGAAATGGAAAGTGATATTTTGGACAATAAAGTTACTATTAATGATATGTATAATGAATGCCAAGAAAAGGATAAAACTATTGAAAAGCTTGTGAAAGTTATACAAGAAAGAGATAATAATATTAAAAAAATTAATGAATGTTATACTTCTGAAATTATAAACCTAAAGAAAAAGTTTGATGATGATATTAAAGAAAAGGATGATGCCATTAATCAATTGCTTATTGAAATTAATGAAATCAAAAATTCAGTTAAAGAACGTGATGCAACAATTCAAGAGAAAGATACTATCATTAAAGATTTAAGAAAGAGTTTAAAAGAAAAGAATAAGTCAATAGATAAATTATCTAATGATATTTTTGAAAAGGAAAAAGATCTTAGCATTTATAGAAATAATTTAACAAAATTAGAAGAAAAAATCACTGAATTAGAAAATGCAATAAAAGAGAAGGAATCATCTATTGAAGATATCAGTGATGATATGAATGATAAAGATAAATTAATAGAAACTCTTAATTTAGAAATTAGAAAACGTGAAAATATTATAAGTAGCTTGAATGAAAGTATTAATAGTAAGCAAGGTTCAATTGATACACTAAAACAAAATCTAGAAGAAAGTAGTGAATGGAGTACTAAAATCAATTCCTTAAATAATTTGATTAATGAAAAAGAAACATTAATTAATAAATACACAGAGGATATTGAAAGTAAGAAAGAAATTATAGCAAAGCTTGTCATTGATGTGAGAGAAAAAGACATTTATATTGAAACTTTAACTGATAGAATATCGGAAAAAGATGCACTTAACAAGAAAAATAATGACTCTATTAGTAATAAAGATATATTAATTGGTGAACTTCAAAATAAACTAAAGTGTCAAGAAGATTCAATAGATGAAATAAATAAAACATTAGTTGAAAAAGATGATCAAATGAATTCTCTTCAAAAAGAAATCGATAAGCTTAATCAAATTATTGATGAAAAACAAAAATCACAAAACGAATTAAATCAAGAATTACAAGAAAAAGAAAAATATTTAGATAATCAAATGAAAAATATGAACGAATATAAATTAAATATTTCAAATACAATAACAGAAAAGGATGATAAAATAAATGAATTAAAAGTAAATATTTCTGAAAAAGAAGAAATAATAGAAAAATTAAACAAAGATATTAATGAAAATCAAGAAAACATTGATAAATTAAAATATGAACTTTCAATGAAAGAAAAATCCATTAAGCGTTTAAATAAAACAATTAAAGAAAAGGAAAAATTAAATGAAAAACTTCAAATTGATGTACAAATTAATAATAAATTAATTGATGAATCCAACGAAACTCTATATGAAAAAGAAAAAATAATAGAAGATTTATCAGACGAATTAAAGGAAAAAGAAGTTACTATTTCTAATGAATATAATGAAAAGGTTATAAAATTAAGTGAAGAAATTGAAAAGAAGGACTCATTAATAAATGGTTTTAAATATAATCTTGATAAAGCAAATAACTCTATTGAAACGTTAATGGCTGATCTTAAAGAAAAAGAAGAATCAATCGATGAATTGCTAGAAACTATTTCTGAAAAGGATAAGTTATATGATAAAATAAATGATCAAGTTAAGGAAAATATTACTGTTATTAATGCTTATAAAGAAAAAATTGAAATGAAAGACAAAGAAATTGATAATTTAAGGATAAGTTCTAAAAAAGATAAGGATGTTGTAGAAACCTTAAAGAATGAATTAAAATGTATGAATATTACTTATAATAATTCGTTAAAAGATCTTATTCAGAAGGATAAAGAAATTACTAATTTAAAGAATTTGAATAATACTGATAAAAATACAATTACGGAAAATACAAAATTGATGAAAGAATTAAATGAAAAACTTAGCTCTCTTGAAATCTTAAATAAACAATATAAAGATGAATTAAATATAAAAGAAAATGAAAATAACAAAATGAAACACGATATATTTGAAAATAAAGAAATGCTAGATAAAAATACTAAATTATTAGAAAATAAAGTTCGTGAAATTAATGAAAACAATAAAAAAGTAATTAAAGAGTTACAAGGAGAAATACATACTATTACAAATGAAATTAAAAATGCTCGTCAATCCTTAGAATATTCTGATAATTTAATTAATAAAAAAGAAAAAGAATATAAAATTATCCTTGAAAAAATGAACGAACAAATAAAAATAAATAAAACGATTCAAGAAAAATTAGATATTACATCATTAGAATTGTCCGAAAAGGAAACCATAAATTCTAATTTAAATAAAGAATTGACAGAATTAAATAATAAAATTATAGAAATTGAAAATATTAACAAAGAATTAGAAAGTCAAATAGTAGAAGATAATGAAGTAATAGAGAAACACGAAAAGGAATTAGAATTATTAAATAAAAATAATGAGATAGATGAAAGTAATATTCAAAATTTAATAAAAGAGAATACTGAATTAAAGCATAACTATAATAAATTGCTTGGTAAATTAGTGAATAAGGAAAATATTATAGAAATGTATTCTTCAATTGATCAAGAATTAAGATATCAAATTGATAATAATGAAAAGATGAGAAAGTTCATTGATAGTGAAAATGAAATGCTTCACGGTAGAATTGAAACCTTAAATTCTAAGAAGCAAAAAGAAAAGTTGGAATTAGAAGATGAAATTAATAAATTGCAAGATAAAATTAAAGAAAAGGATGAAGCACTTGAAAAGGAAAAAGAAGATTTATTAAATATTCAAAATAGTGACAATAAATTAATTACAGCTTTACAAAAAGATCTTAAGAATAAAATTATATCTAGTAAGATATCTGAGACTGAACTTATAAAATTAGTGAAGTCATTAAAAACACAACTACAAGAAAAAGAAAGTTCTCTTTCAAGTAATATGAAAAAAATAAAAGAAATTGAAAAGAAAAATAATGATTTGATTACTGATCTGAAAGAACAATTAAAGGATAGTAATAATTCTATAGATAAAGAAAAAGAGAAATACTCAAAATATGAGGTTATTAGTCGTAAACTAATTGAAACTTTAAAAATTCAAATTGCTGAAAAAGAAAAAGATCTTGAAGAAAAAGAAAAAATGATAATGGATTACAAAAATCTTAAACAAAACAATGAAGAATTAGAACGCCAACTTCATGAGAAGAATGAATTTATTGAAGAAAGGGAAATCCAAATTGCTGATGCTGAAAAAGACTTTGAAGAAATGACCTTACAATTAATTGAAAATATTGAAACAATTAATAGGCAAAATAATGAATATATTCAATTAAAGGAAAAGCAAGAAGATATATTAAAAATTAATGAAGAAATATATAGTAAACTAGATAAAAATAATGAAAAAATTAAGGAATTCAAAGAGAATATTATGAATTTAGAATCTGAAAATGAAATTTTATCTACAACTAATAAGAATATATCAAACGAACTTGAAGTCAATAAGAAAATTGTTGAAACTCTTAAAAAGTCACTTGAAGAAATTAATAATAACAATCAGGAAGAAACAATTAGTAGTTTAAAAGATAAGGTTAATAATTTGGAAGAAACTGCTAATCAATATGAATTTAAATATAATATTGTTATTAATGAATTAGAAGATTCAAAGAGAGATTATTCTAAACTTCAAAGTGATTACCATGAAATGCAAAAATTATATGAACATGAAACAGATAAACGTGAAGAACTAGTGAAAGAAAAAGAAGCTTTAGAGAATAGACTTAAAGAGAACCAGGAAATATTAGATCGTGAATCAGATAAATGTGATGCATTGATTTCTGAAAAATCTTCTTTGGAAGATCAATATAAGGAATCAAATGAAGCTATGAATAAAATTAATGAAAAATATGAGGAAGTAATGTCTGAAAAAATTGCTTTAGAAGATCAACTTAAGGAATCTAATAATTTATTAAGCGAAAAAATAAGAATGTTTGAAACATTAGTTTCAGAAAAGAAAAAACTAGAAGATCAATTTAACGAATCTCAAAAATTACTATATGAAAATGCTTTATTGAATGATGAAATTATTATTGAGAAAAAGAACTTAGAAAACAAACTTGATGAATCCCAAAGGTTATTAAGTGAAAAATCTTCTTTATACGATACAACTATTTCTGAAAAGAAAAGCTTAGAAGAAAAACTTGATGAATCTCAAAAGTTATTAAGTGAAAAATCCTCTCTGTTTGACAAGGTTGTTTCTGAAAATGATGACTTAAAAGATAAACTTAATGAATCACATAAATTATTAAAACTTGAAACTAAAAAATGCAATTCACTAGCTAATGAAAAATCTCAATTAGATAGTAAAGTATTAGCTTCAGAGGAATTAATAAATTCTAAGAATGAACGTATGAATCACCTTCAAGATCTTATTAATAAATTAAATGCCGAAAATAATCAATATAAGCAAACATTAGCTAATGAACGTAAAAAGACAGATAATGTTCAACAAGAATTAAAGGAACTTAAGCAACAATATGAAGAAAATAAAGATAGTAGTAAGAAAAGTATAGAAACTTTGCAATCAGAGATAGAAAAATTAAAAAATGATGATCAAGATAAGATAGAAGAGGCCAAAAATAATAAAGAAAAAATGAAGCGTCTTATGAGATCAAATGATACTTTAAATAATTTAATTGTTCAAAAGGATAAAGAAATTCAAGAAAAGGAAAATTTAATTGAACAAAAGAAAAATGAAATAAAAGAAAAGGATAATAGAATTGAAGAGCAAAATAAAGAAATTAAAGATATGAATAAAACAATTTTAGAAAAAGATAAAGATATTTCTAAAGCCATTGAAAAGAGCAACAATATATTAAACTTAAATAAAGCCTTCATAGAAAGATTAAAGAACGAACAACAAGCCTCTAATAGTTTACAAGAAGAAATATCATTATTAAATGATGATATTAATCGTAAGAATGAAATAATAGAAATGTGTAAAGAAGAAATTGAGAAATTAAATGAAGAAATTGAAAAGAAACATATAATGAATAATGATTACTTAATGGAATTAGAAAATATTAAAAATAATGTGAAGAAAACCGAAGAAGAGTTAAGTAAAAAAGATGAAAAAATTACAAAACTAAATAATGAATTAGATGAAATTTGTCAAATACACTCAGAAGCTTGTGATGAATTTGAAAAAGAGAATAATAGTTTAAAGAAAGAATTGAAATATTTAAATGATTTATCAAATAATAAAATCAATAATTACACTATTCAAATTCAAGAAAAGAAAAATAATATTAAAAAGTTAATTAATGAAAACAAGGAACTTTCAGAAAAATTAAAGATGATGGAAGAAGAAAGATTAAATGAAACTAATAAATCAATTGATTATGAAGAATATAAAAAATTGGATAAAGAAAATCAAAGAGTAAATGTTGAATTAGCAAAGGCACAAAAAACAAATAAAGTTCTTAAAGGAGTTGTTGATGCATTAAAAAAATCAAGAGATATGTATAGTAATAAATATTCAAGAGAAGTTAAAACTAATGAAACAAATAAAGAAGAAATTGAACACCTAAAAACCTTAAATAACAGTTTAAAGAATGAAAAAGAAGAATTTGAATTTATGTATAATTATATATTAAATGATATTGATAGTTATAAAAATGAAATTGAAAAAGTTACCACTGAAAACAAACAATATATTGAAGAATTAAAAGAATTGAATAATTCATTAACAGAAAATAAGAATAAATTAGAGGAAAAGGTTAATGAATGTAATGGCTTAAATGAAAGAATTAATAATTTATATAAGGAAATGAAAGAAAAAGATGAAGTCATAAAGGAAGCTGAAGAAGAATTTGTAATACTTAGTAAAGAAGATAAAAAAGAAGAAGAAATGAAAAAAGAAATTAAAGAATTATCATTACAAAATGAAGAAAAGGATAAATTATATAATGATCTTAGTGCACAAATTGATATTTATAAAAAAGAAAATGAAATTGCAAAGAATGTTATTAATTCACTAAAGGAAGAAGATAGAAAGAACGAAGAAAAGATTAATGAACTCTTAGAACAAAACAAAAAGTTTGATACTTTATTTAAGGAAAAAGAAAATGAAATTAAGCAATATCAAGATAGCATTGACAGTTTACAGAAATCTTTAAAAGATGAAACATATAAGTTAGATGATTATGAATCCCGTCTTACTTTTGTTGAAGATAAACTTCAAAATAGAGAAGAAATTATTTCTGCTCAAGTAAATGAAATTGTTCAATTGAAATATGAACTTAATGATATTTATCAACTCAATCATACATTAGAATTTGATTTAGATAAAGCGGACAGAAAAATTGAGGATTATAATAATAACTTATATGAAATGAGACAAGAACTAATGGATATGGATGAAAATAAGAAAGCATTAGAATTAGAAAATATTTCAAAAGAAGATAGAATTCATGATCTAGAAGTTGAAAGTTTATTAAAGGATGAAAAGTTTAAAGAGTTAAAGCTTGAAAGTTTATCTCTTCTAGAAAAGCTTAAAGTTATTGAAGAAGATTTGAATACAAAAGATAGAATAATTGTTGATATGGATGAACGTCATTTAGTTAAAGAAGAGCAAATTAAAAATATGTATGAAAAATTAGCCAATAGTGAAGAAAGTAAAGAAGGATTAAAGAAATTGAATGATAAATTAATAGAACAACTTAAAGATGAAAAATCAAAAGTTTCCGAATTAAATATGAAGCTTAGTACTGTTGATAATAATATAAAAGAAAAAGAAGATATGATAAATGAAAATAAATTAATACTAAAAACTTTATCTGAAAGAAATAAGGAATTTATTGAAACTGTTAATTCCTTAAAGGATGAATTGAAGAAAGAAGTTGACATTAATGAGCAAAATAAAGTCTATATTTCTGATTTAAAAGAAAATATCAATAATAGTGAAGATACTATTTCTAAGAATAATGCTCAAATAAATAAATTAAAATTAGATATTGAAAATATTCAAAAAGAAAAGGAGGATTTAGTTTCTTTGCTTACCACAAAAGATATTGAAATGAAGTCTAAAATAGCAAGCCATCAATATGAAATTAATAGTTTAAAGAATTCACAAGTTTCACTTACTAAGACCTATGATATTGAAAAGGAAAAAGCTACAAAATATCATGAAAAAATGGAGAAATTGCAACAAGAATTAAATAAAGCAACCAAAGAATTAGAAGAAACAAAGACCTCATTAGATAAAAAAGAAAAAGAAACTAGTATCTCTAAGAAAGTAATTGAAAACTTAAAGACTTCAAGAAATGAATTGCAAGAAGAACTTGAAAGACATAAAACGACCCTTAGGTTAAAGGAATCTAATAGTGAAAAACTAAATGAAGAAGTTATTTCATTAATGGAGAATGTTGAAGAGAAAGATCAACTTATTAAAAATTTAAATAATAAAATTAATGATCTTGAAAGCGAAATAGGAACAATGAAGGATAAATCACAAAAGACACAAGAAGAACTTGATAAGATGTTAAAAAGCAACGATGAATTAAAAGCATCATTAAAAGAAGAAAAGGAAAAGAAAGAAAATGAAATTCATGAACTTAAACAACAACTAGAAGAAAAAATTAAAAATTTAGAAATTGATATGACAGTCAATGAAATTAAATTGATGAATGCTATTTTTAATAAGAATAGATATATGAAAGAAATAGAAGATAGACAAAATGTGGAAAATGAACTTAGAGAAATAATTAAAAAAGATAAAGAACAATTAAAAGAAAATGATACTGAACATGAAAAAGTCAAGGAAAACGTTAAATCCTTATCAGAAATTATTGAATTATCTAAGAAGACAATTATGAAAAATATAAAGGATAAAGAGCAGTTAGAAAAACAATTAAAGGATGAAACAGAAAAGAAAAATAAAATACAACAATTATTAGATATAACTATTGAAAACCAAAAGAAAGAAATAGAATATCAAGAAAATAAAATAGTTAAAAACTTTAAAGAACAATTAAAAGATAAAGAAGATGAAATTCATCAATTAAAGTATGAAATTTCTATGAATAACAATTCCATGAAAACACATGAACCATTCCCATTACCTTTAGTACCATCAGATTCTATAGTATCTGCATCTTATGAAACAGTATTTAACGATAACTTAAACTATAATGAATTAAGTTCTACATCTCTTGATGCACCTATGTTTAACACTAGTACTATTTCAATAGAAAAAGTTGAACTAAATAAGAAAGAAAGTGAATTACAAATGTCAAACAAATTTGAAGAAAAACATTTCTTAAAATCATATAAGAATCAAGAAATTGAAGATAGTCAAATGACAATTAGTCCAAGTAAAGAAATGGAATATAAATTAAAGATTCAAAAACTTTTAGAAATTATAAAGAATTCAAAAAGAATTATTGACCAAATGAAAGAAGAAAATAAAAATAGAAGTGTTAGCCTACCCGCACTATAATAATAATAAATAATTAAATAATATAAAATAATATAATAATATTATTTAAAAAAAAAAATAATAATAATAATAATAATAATAATACAAATTTATACTCATTTTCAAAAATAAGTATTAATATAATGC
>Ga0352977_1003463_pt1 | contig 10362 bp, 4 predicted proteins | sample Cowrumwitchgrass_2_FD_205946 | JGI IMG/M metagenome (GOLD analysis project Ga0352977, IMG submission 205946) | Metatranscriptome of Cow rumen microbial communities from the University of Illinois at Urbana-Champaign, USA - Cow X-1 switchgrass... | ecosystem: Host-associated > Mammals > Digestive...
GCAGTATAACATAAAATTACAAGGTATGTTTAGAAATTTACTAATGACCCTTGCGATTGTGTTAGCCACCTGCACGTTGGCTTTCGCGCAGCAAGGACGACTCAAAGGAAAGGTTACCGATGAAACGGGAGCCCCGGTGTCATTCGCAAACATCGTCCTTGAAAAAGGAGGAACGATGATTGGCGGTGCCACTTCGGACTTCGACGGTAACTACGACATCAACCCGATCCCTCCGGGAACGTATGATTTGAAGGCGACCTTTGTCGGCTACAACAATTATGTCTTGAACGGCATTATTATTCCGGCTAACAAGATCACCGATTGGAACATCAAGATGACCAGTGGCGCCATCAGCTTGACGGAAGTCACGGTTATCGATTACGAAGTGCCTCTGATCTCGAAGGATAACACCACGTCTGGTGCGTCCATCACGGCAGAGGAAATCGCCAAGCTGCCGAACCGTTCTGCCTCCGGCGTTGCCTCTACTGTGGGTGGCGTCGTTTCAATGGACGGTGAGGTCGGTAGTGTGCGTGGTTCTCGTGAAAGCGCCGTCTATTACATCGACGGTGTGAAGGTCATCGGTAGTGCCAGCGTGCCTCAGAGCGCCATCGACCAGGTGGACGTCATCTTGGGTGGTACCCCGGCCATGTACGGTGACGCCATGGGTGGTATCATCAACCTGACCACCAAGGGCCCCAGCCGTACCTTCGGTGCCGGTCTGGAACTCGAGACCTCCGTGGAAGGCTACGGACGCAACCGACTCGGCTTTAGCATCCAAGGTCCGTTGATCAAGGGTAAACATGCTGAAACGGCTTTGCTCGGCTTCTTCCTCGCAGGCGACCTCACCTACAACAAGGTCGGCGCCCTCTCTGCCACGGGCTTCTACACCGCCACGCCTGCATGGCAGTCCAAAATCGAGGAGAACCCGCTGATCCTATCCGGTATTGGTTCGGGTACCTATCAGTTGGCTTCCTACACGAAGAGAAACGACCTCGAATACTCCAGGTTCTCCACCAACACCAGCAGCTACAGCGTGAACCTCTCCGGTAACATCAACGTCCGTACCACCGAGACCATCAACTTGACCATCGGCGGTTCGTTCTATCGTTACATGGGCCACAACTTCGCCTCCTCCTACTCCTTCTTCAACACCCAGAAGAACTCCATCAGCAAGAGCGGCACCACCCGTGGCTATGTCCGATTCACCCAACGCTTCCCCACGGCTGCCGACAGCCCGTCGCTGATCCGTAACTTCTACTATAGCATCCAGGCGGACTACACCCGTTCAACCGGCGAGGACGGCGACCCCGACTTGTGGGACAACATCTTCGCATACGGTAACCTCGGACGCTATGTCACCCATAAAGAACCTACCTTCCAGCTGGGTAGCGCCACCGGCGTGACCGTTGACGGCAATACCGATGACCCGCAGAACTTCAACAACGTGTGGGTCCTCAACACTTGGGATCACGACACCCTCGTCGATTTCGAAGCCTCCTCGTTCAACCCCCTGCTGGCCAATTATACCAAGAACTACTACGATCTGTACAGATCCTTTGGCGCACAATACTATTACGACAACTTCACCAACTTGATGTTGGGCGGCGCCCTGCTCAACGGCGACAGCCCGAACGCCATCTATGGCCTCTACGCTGCCCCGGGTACCCTGATGTCAGGCTACAGCAAGGACGTCAGCGACCAGTTCGCTGTGAACGTCAACGCCTCCATGACCATCGGCAAGGGTGAGAGTTCCCACGAAATCAAACTCGGTTTCCAATATGAGCAACGCAACGCCAGCGCCATGTCCTACAGCACCGACTACTGGACCCTGATGCGTAACTTGGTGAACTACCATATCGGCGAGCTCGACATGAACGACCCGTACGCCATCAGCCACGACGGATTCGTGGATACCGTGTGGTATCACAGATACTATAACGCCGACGAACAATATGTCTTCGACGCCAACCTCCGTGCCGCCATGGGCCTGCCCAAGAACGGTACCGACTATATCTTGATGGACTCCTACAACTTTAACGACAACTCCATCATGTATTACGACGCCCAAGGCAACCTGAAGAAGGGCTATGTCAACGGCGGCCTCAACATCAGCATGTTCTCCCCCGAGGAACTCACCCGCGACGGTAGCCTCTTTGTCTCTTACTATGGCTACACCTTCGACGGTAAGAAACATCGCTGGAATGAACGCCCCACGATGGAAGACTTCTTCAACGAGATGGTGACCGATGACAACGGCATGACCTTCCATACCCGCCCCGTCGGTTCCATCCAGCCGATCTATACCGCCGGTTATATCCAGGATAAGTTCGCCTTCAAAGACCTGATCTTCCAGATCGGTGTCCGCGCCGACCGCTTCGACGCCAACCAGAAGGTCCTCAAAGACCCGTTCATCCTCTACGACTATATGACCGTCGGCGCACTGAAGGATAATGGTCAGATCAAGATCCCGACCACCGGCGAATTCGTGACCGTCCCGGGCAACATCGGCGACGACTACGCAGTCTATGTGAATAAAGTCAGTGATATCAACGAGATCGTGGGTTACCGTTTGGGCCAGAACTGGTATAACGCCGACGGCGCCCCGATTGCCTCCCCGACCATCCTTGATAAAGGTAGCGGTATCTCCCCCTGGCTCAAGAACCCCGACCAACAGCGTGTTGACATCAACTCCTTCGAGGACTATGAGCCTCAGTGGAACTTCATGCCGCGTATCTCCTTCTCCTTCCCGATCTCCGATGAGGCTTTGTTCTTCGCCCACTATGACGTGTTGACGCAGCGTCCTACCAGCTCCTTTTTCATGAGCCCGCTGTTCTACTACTACTTCAACGACGTCTCCGGCACCATGGCCAACCCCAACCTGAAACCGATGAAGACCGTTGACTACGAACTCGGTTTCACCCAGAAGTTGACCAACACCTCCTCCTTCACCATCACCGCTTATTATAATGAGGTGCGTAACATGATCCAGATGTACCGTCTCACGGGTGCTTATCCTAAGGACTACTCCTCCTTCAGCAACCTCGACTTCGGTACCATCAAGGGTCTCACCGCTGAATATGACCTTCGTAGAACCAAGAACGTCCGCGTCCGTGCCAGCTATACCTTGCAGTATGCGAACATGACCGGTGCTTCCACCACCACCGCAGCCGCTTTGATCAACGCCGGTGTGCCGAACCTGAGATCGACCTTCCCGACGGGTGCCGACCGTCGTCACAACTTCAGCTTGAACGTGGACTACCGCTTCGGCTCGGGCAAGAAGTATGACGGTCCCGTCATCAACCGCGACAAGTCAGGCAAGGCCCCGCTGCAAATCCTCGCCAACGCAGGTCTCTCCATGACCATCACGGGTGGTTCGGGTACTCCTTATACCGCCTCCCGTACGGTCTCCTCACCGATCTCCGGTGGTAGCAACCTGCTCGAAGGTACCTACTTCGGCTCTAGAATGCCGGCCTCCTTCAAGATCGACCTCCGTGCCGATAAGGATTTCTACTTCACCATGGGTGGAAAGAAAGAAGGTAAGACTGGACACGAAGCCTTCTTCAATGTCTATGTCACCATTACCAACCTGCTCAACGCCAAGAACATCTTGAGCGTTTATCCCGCTACGGGCAACCCGGATGACGACGGCTACCTGACCTCACCTAAGTATCAGAACCAAATTCGTCAACAATTGGATCCCGAAAGCTTCATTCAAATGTATCAGATCTTCATGAACAACGGTGGTAGATACTCTACCCCTCGTCAGATCAAGGTTGGTGCAAGCTTTAACTTCTAATGATTGCTGGTAGTAAAACGAATAATCACACATAATATGAAGAATATAGTACGTTTATTGTTTGTCGCGCTCCTCATTGCGAGCGCCGCAACTTCTGCAAAGGCCGAGATGTTTGTTGGCGCCAAGGACGGTGGAAACAACCGCTCCTTGAAGCAAACAACAGCCGGTTGTTCTCCATCCTCCGCTTTTGAATGGCTGAACATCAACAACGTCAGAACGCGTATCAATGCGGGTGGCGATATGTGGTGGGACCTCCCTTCTGGAACTGGTTCCAAATACTACGTCCCTGCTAATGGTTCTGCTACCTCCTTGTTTGCTGGCTCACTTTGGATCGCTGGTACCGACGTCAACAACCAGCTCAAATGTGCTGCCGTACGTTTCCGTCAAGACGGTAACGACTTCTGGACCGGTCCTCTGACCATCGAAGGCGCCGCTATTGACGATGTTACCTGCGCACAGTGGGATCAAATCTTCAATATCACCCGTGCCCAAGTCGATGAGTTCCTTCTGCACTGGGACGAAGAAACCAACAGCATCAACACAAGCGACGGCTACACCATCCCTAAAATCATCCAGGAATGGCCCGCTCACCCCGAGACGGTGGGTACCACTGCTGGCGTCAGCCACTACCTCGCCCCCTTCTACGATCGTAACGGCGACGGTGAGTACAATGCCGCCAATGGTGACTATCCTTACTATGACATCGACAACGAGCTTTGCCATACGAAGATCCCGACCATGGAGGAAGAACTGAGAGGTACCGTCCATGGATCCATCCTTGCCGACCAAGTGCTGAAGGGCGACCAGACCCTCTGGTGGATCTTCAACGACAAGGGTAACTCACACACCGAGTCCAACGGCTCCCCCATCGGTATCGAAGTCCGTGGCCAAGCCTTCGCCTTCGCCACCAACGACGAAATCAACAACATGACCTTCTGCAGCTACGAAATCATCAACCGTTCCACCTATACCTTGACCGGTACTTACTTCTGCCCTTGGACCGACGTGGACCTCGGTCATGGTTGGGACGACTTCGTCGGCTGCGACGTCCAACGTGGTCTCGGCTACGGCTACAACGGTACCGCTATCGACGGTAACGGTGAACCGGAATCCTACGGCGATCAACCGCCTGCGGTAGGTGTTGACTTCTTCCAAGGCCCCTACATGGATGCCGACCAACTCGACAACCCCAAGTACAACTTCAATGTCACGGTGAGCTACGTCATCGACCCCGTCACCCACGATACCATCGAGACCGTGTATGACACCACCAGCATGACGCAACTCTGCGATGAATCCATCAACGGTGTCAACTTCGGTAACGGTATCGTCGATGACGAACGTTTCGGTATGCGCCGTTTCCTCTATCACAACAACACCACTGACCCCACCGGCGACCCGAGAGACGCTGCCCAGACCTACCTGCTGCTGCGTGGTTACTGGAGAGACGGTAACAAGATGCAGTATGGTGGTAACGCCTATCCTGGCGCTGAAGGTACCGTGGGTCCTGCCTGCGACTTCATGTTCCCTGGCGACACCGACCCGTGCAACTGGGGTACTGGTGGTATCCCTCCTGGGGATGGCTACAATACCAATGGCAAGTACTGGACGGAGGAACAAGTGGGTAACCAGCCTAACGACCGCCGTTTCATGCAGTCCGCCGGCCCCTTCACCCTGCTTCCTGGTGCTGTCAACTACATCACCTTCGGTGTGCCGTGGGCTCGTGCTACCAGTGGTGGCCCCTACGCCTCCGTGGAACTCCTCCGCGTCACCGACGACAAGTGCCAGGCCCTCTTCGATAACTGCTTCAAAGTCATCGATGGTCCTAACGCTCCTGACCTCACCATCCGTGAGCTCGACCAGAAACTCATCATCTATCTCTCCAACAGCCCCATCTCCAACAACTATAAAGAGGGTTATGTCGAAGAAGATCCTGAGATTCCGGAACTTCGTCCTGATGACACCACCGGTTCCATGTACGCTGACAAGAACTACCGCTTCGAAGGTTACAAGGTCTATCAGCTCGCCAATGGCGAAGTCGGTGCCGACGAACTTAACGACAACAACAAAGCGCGTCTGATCTTCCAGTGCGACGTCAAGAACAACGTGACCCGCCTGGTCAACTATGAGTTCGACAACTATATCGGTGCCAACGTTCCTTCTCTTAAGGTGGACGGCGGCGATGCCGGTATCACCCACAGCTTCGTGGTGACCGAGGATAAGTTCTCCACTACCGATAACCCTGCCCTCGTCAACCATAAGACCTATTACTTCATGGCTGTGGCCTACGCCTATAACAACTTCTTCCCCTACTCCCAGGAGCCGGGTATCATCAACGGCCTCTATGGCCAGATGAAACCTTACCTGGAAGGTCGTAAGAACATCTCCTGCTACTCCGCAGTGCCTCACAAGATCGTCAATGGTACGGTGTTGCGTTGCGACTATGGCGACCAACCTTCCATCACCCGTATCGTGGGCCAAGGTAACGGCGGTAACGAACTCGAACTGACTCAAGAATCCATCGACAAACTCTTTGCCGAAAACGTGAAACTGGCTAACTCCATCGATGGAAACGGCAAGAAAGTCGTCTTCGGTCACCCCGACTACCCGATCATCTACCATCCTACCTATAAAGTGGGTTATGGCCCGATCGATGTCAAGATCGTTGACCCGTTGAACGTCAAGACGACCTCATACGAACTCTGGTTTGATACCCTGTTCAGCCAGTATTCCTACGGCGTCAGCGCCAACCAGTCGGTGATCGGCGACTCTGCCGAGCGTATGGCCTCTCACTGGTTCCTCAAAGACCTCGAGTCTGATGAAGAACCGGTCATGAGCGATACCACTACCGTCTATACCGATGAAAAGATGTTCCTCGATCGCGGTATCTCCGTCTGCATCACACAGCAGTATCCTGTGGGTCCTGTCTTCGTGGGTTACATCTATGACAACAACACGTTGACCTCCACCAAGGAGACGGTGACACCTAGAGGTGGCTTGATCACTTCTTCGTTGACCTTCCAGGATAGTACGAACCAATGGTTGGATGGTATCCGCGATAAGGATATTCCTGGTTCCGTGTTGAACTGGATCCGTTCTGGTACGTACATCGACCAGGATGACAAGTCCAACTCCGACTTCAACATGACCATCAACACCCCGTACGACCCGGGTGAGAACTTCGAGAAGATTGCCAATAGGACCTGGGCTCCCTATAACCTCTGCTCCTATCACCAGCAAGGCAACCCGACCAATCCTGGTCCCGTCGCCATGGGCCTCTCCCGTCGTCCCGAGTATTACCAGAAGATCTCCAGCGTCGATATCGTGCTCACCGCCGACCGTTCGAAGTGGACGCGTTGCCCCGTCGTTGAGATGTGTATGGACGAAAACCTCTCACAAGGCCATGTCAAACGTTTCAGACTGCGTTATGCTCCTTCCATCGACCAAGATGGTAATCCTTACGAAGGCGATTGGGTCAATGCACCTCAGTCTGGCTCCAACAACCCCAACGATCCTAACTACATCGCCGCTCGCGGTATGGGTTGGTTCCCGGGATACGCCATCGATATCGAGTCTGGCGCTCGTCTGAACATCGTCTATGGTGAAGACTCCTACCTCGAAGACCTTAACGGACGTGACATGCAGTTCAACCCGCCCGCGCTGAAGAAAGCTACGGTCGAGGAAATGTTTGGCGACTACTCGCAAAACTATGATCCCGTCATCTTCCGTCAGGTGGACAGCGACCCGGTGCTCGGTGGTAAACACTTCGTCTATATCTTCGGTATGGATCAACCTACCGGTATTGAGTCCGACTTCGACACCATCAGCTTCAAGTGCCCTGCTTACGATGGTGGTCGTTATGCCAACAGACTGCTCCATGACATTGACAATGTCGAGCAGAACCTCCAGAGCATTGTGGCTGAGTACTTCTGGCGTCAGTGCATGTACATCGGTATGCCGATGGCGGTCGAAGGAACCCGGTGGCTCGCTGAGAATAATGATGCGAAGATCCGTATCCGTGTTGCCAAACCGTATGACAAGGGCTACTATGGTGGCGTCGATCTTGACACCGTCACGGAGGGTCTTGCCGTCAACAACTACTATCCTAAGTATCGTTTCTCGATCGAAGGACAGAATCCGCTGTACAACGATCCTGCCAAGACCCAAAGCGACCTTGACCTGATCACCGTTGTGCCGAATCCTTATTACGCCTACTCTTCCTACGAAGCCAACGCACTTACCAACAAGGTGAAGATCACGAACCTGCCTAACAACTGCGTGGTGACGATTTACAACATCGCCGGTACCAAAATCCGCCAGTTCAAGAAAGACAACCAAGATCCTTCACTGGAATGGGATTTGACGAACTTCGCCAACACCCCGGTAGCCTCTGGCTTCTACCTGATTCATGTCAAGGATAACACCAGCGGCGATGCCCGTACGATCAAGTTCTTCGGTGCAATGCGTCAAATTGACCTTAATACGTTCTAATTTATCGTGTAATGCTAACTATTAAAAATTTCAGAATTATGAAGAAATCATTCAAATATATGGTATTGAGCCTGGTCCTCCTTCTCGGAGTCAGCGCTCCTAAGGCATTTGCAGGTAATGAGGATCGTTCCGGTCAAGCGGGCGCCGCTGAATTGCTTATCAACCCCTGGGCTGCTTCGTCAGGCTGGGGCAACGCTGGCATGTCCTTCGTCAAAGGTGTCGAGTCTATTTTCGGCAACGTGGCCGGACTTCATGGCGTGAACACCCTCGACGTGAACTTCTCACACACCGACTGGCTGAAAGGTACGGGAATCAGAATCTCCTCCTTCGGTCTTGCCGCCCGTGTGGGTGAGTCCAGCGTGCTCGGTCTCTCTCTGATGTCATTCAACCTTGGTGAAGTGATGGAAACCACTACCGACAGCCCTGATGGCGGTATTGGTACCTTCAAGCCTTCTTTGATGAACATCAACCTGTCCTTTGCAAAGACGTTCTCTAACAGTATCAGCGGTGGCTTCAACCTGAAGATCATCAGCGAGTCCATCGCTAACATGTCCGCTACGGGCGTGGCCCTGGATGCAGGTATCCAATATGTCACGGGTCCCTTCGACAACATCCACTTCGGTATCACCTTGAAGAACATTGGACCTACCCTGAAATTCTCAGGTGACGGTTTGTCCATCAAGGCCTTCCTTACCAGTGGAACCATCCAACATACTGTTATCCAACGTGTTGACCAATTCGAGCTGCCCACTCAGCTGAGCATTGCCGCCGCCTACGACTGGCATCTGGCTGAGATGCACCGCGTGACCCTCGCCGGTAACTTCATCTCCAACTCCTTCACCAAAGACCAATATGTCCTCGGTGTGGAATACGGCTGGAAAGAGTACCTCTGCGTCCGCGCGGGCTATACCTACGAAAGTGGATTGTTCAAAGGTGTCTTGGACGATGCTTGCATGAACCTCAACGCTGGCCTCAACGCCGGCCTCTCGGTTCAGATCCCGATCTCCAAGGCGGAGAACGCCCCCATGTTCGCTGTGGACTATGCCTTCAGACAGACCTACAGCTATGGCGGTACCCACGTCGTCGGTGCTCGACTTATTTTCTAAAATGTCTTGCGACATTTGAAAATAAATTAGTATCTTTGCACGTCTGAAAAAAGAAGACCCTTATTTCGGTAAGGGTCTCTTTTTTCACGTTTTTTAAATACAACATTAATCATGTCAGAAATCAAATATTTTACCCCCGAAGGGTTGCAACGTCTCAAAGACGAACTCGATGACCTCATTCTCCGTGAACGTCCTCGTATCGTCCAAGCTATCGCCGAAGCTCGTGATAAGGGCGACTTGTCTGAAAACGCCGAATACGACGCAGCAAAAGAAGCACAAGGCCTCCTCGAAGCCAAAATCGCCGACCTCCAAGACCTCATCTTCAACGCCCGCGTGCTCGATGAATCGAAGATCGATACCTCTAAGGTGTTGCTCTACTCCACGGTAAAGATCAAAAACACCAAGTCGAACATGACGATGACCTACTCCATCGTCCCCGAAAAAGAAGCCGACTTCAAAGCTGGGAAGATCTCCATCAATTCCCCCATCGGTCAAGGCCTGCTCGGTAAAAAAGTCGGTGAAGTCGCCGAAATCATGGTGCCCGCCGGTAAGATGTTCTTCGAGGTTCTTGAAATAACCCGCTAAAACCTGCGCTATGGCAACGATATTCACCAGAATCATCCAAGGGGAGATCCCTTGTTATAAAATCGCTGAAAACGACGATTTCTTCGCTTTCCTCGATATCAATCCCCTCGCTAAAGGCCATACCCTCGTCGTCCCTAAAAGGGAAACGGATTACCTCTTCAACCTCGACGATGAAGAACTGGCAAAAATGATGGTGTTCGCCAAGAAAGTGGCCGCCGCCATCGAGAAAGCAATGCCCTGCAAACGTATCGCAGTCGCCGTGATCGGACTGGAAGTGCCTCATGCACATATCCACCTCGTCCCGATAACCAATGAAGGCGACCTGGATTTCAAAAAGGAACACCTGAAACTCACCCAAGAGGAGTTCCTCGACGTTCAAAAGAG
>Ga0352977_1011125_pt1 | contig 10252 bp, 11 predicted proteins | sample Cowrumwitchgrass_2_FD_205946 | JGI IMG/M metagenome (GOLD analysis project Ga0352977, IMG submission 205946) | Metatranscriptome of Cow rumen microbial communities from the University of Illinois at Urbana-Champaign, USA - Cow X-1 switchgrass... | ecosystem: Host-associated > Mammals > Digestive...
CAAGATCTAGCCTATACTGATGATAAACAACATAGTGATATAGTTCATGAAGACTTTGAAGATGATAATACTATGATAGATGAATCAGATCTTGTAATGACAAAGGATATATATGGAAATGATATAAAGACATGTAAAACATATAATATCTTTAGAGAATGGTTTGAAACATTTATAGCAATGTATTCTAATATAGATGTGATAGATGCTACTGAAGGTGGAGCATACATTAGAGGTAGTAAGGTTAAGACATTAAAAGAAACCATTGATAAGTATTGCAAAAAAGAATTACCATACAAGTTATGCGATATATTATCTGATATATATGTATCAGATGATGATAAAATAAAAAAGTATAGAGAACTTTTATTATTTACCAAAAAAGAAAGAAAGAACGTAATGTTAGTAAAAAATAGATGTAGAGAGCATAATAAGCTGATACAATCTTTTGTAAATAAAATAAAAAATGATGAAGACGATAATCCTACTTTAGCTGATTTATTAGAAGTTGTTAAGAAGGGTGAAAAGGCTGTGAGATTCCTTTTAAAAAACAATATAAATATATTCAATTTTTATGAAGCAGCTATAGCACATATTTCTTTAAAAATGATGCATGTGGGTAGAGAGATAAATGTAAATAATATATTAAAGAAACTTATATTACAAAGTAAAATGATGACTAGCTTTGAAGAAATATCTAATGTGGTATATTCGTCATATACTGATATGGTAAATTATCTAGAAGATAAATTATCACAAGAAGAAAAAGTAGCTAAAAGCTAGCATATTAATAAAAGTGTATAGCTAGAAAGGATATGAAAAGATTATGAAAAAAGAAGAATTACTAAAAGAAATGCATGATGTATTAGTAGCTATCTATAAAAAAGACGAAGCACATATTAACAAAACATTTGCTATTATGATAGATAAGATACTTAAGTATGTAGAGTATGTACTTGTTAATGAGAATAGAGAGATTAATCTAGAAGAAGAACTTAGGCAACTAGAGCAAGCATATGTATCAAAAGATTACATACTTACAGCTGATATTATTCAAGGAAGTATTTATCAAAAGTTATAAGTTTTTGTTGAATACAGTATTAATATAATGTAAAATATAATAGGAATTGGGGAAAGATTCTATTATTATATTATAGTAAGATTTATCTAGGGTAGTATTAGACATTTAGACGGCGACAAGGAGGAGATTCTATGCTAAATGGTAAATCGATTTTAATTACAGGTGGTACTGGTTCTTTTGGTAACCACTTTACGAGGTTCGTGTTAGAACATTATAAACCAAAGAAGATCATTATTTATTCCAGAGATGAGTATAAACAATTTATTATGAGAGAAAAGTTTAAAGAACATGAAAAAGTACTAAGGTTTTTTATAGGAGACGTAAGAGATAGATGTAGGCTTAATAAGGCACTTAGAGGAGTAGACTATGTAATTCATGCTGCTGCCATGAAGCAAGTTCCAGCGTGTGAGTACAATCCTATAGAGGCTGTTAAGACCAATATAACTGGAGCTATGAATATTATAGATGCTGTTCTTAATAGCAATGTTAAGAAAGTAGTAGCTTTATCTACTGATAAGGCTGTTAATCCCGTTAATTTATATGGTGGTACTAAGCTTGTATCAGATAAGCTATTTATCGCTGCTAATTCTTATACAGGAGATAGCAAGCTTAATTTCTCTGTAGTTAGATATGGCAATGTAGCAGGTAGTAGAGGATCTGTTATACCTTTTTTTAGAGAACTTATAAATGAAGGTGTAGAAGAACTTCCTATTACTGATTTTGGCATGACAAGGTTTTGGATTAGTCTTGAAGAAGGAGTTAAGTTAGTAATAAAGGCTCTTGCCGAAGCAAATGGAGGAGAAACCTTTATATCTAAGATACCTTCATTTAAGATCACTGATTTAGCTAAGGCTATGTCACCTAACTGTAAGCTTAAGGAAGTAGGTATACGTGAGGGAGAGAAGCTTCATGAGATTATGATTACGAAGGAAGATTCTAGACATACATATGAATATGATAAACATTTTATTATATATCCTAATTATACATGGTGGTCATCTACTAAGGTTATACCTAATGGTAAAAAAGTTCCAGTTGGTTTTGAATACAGTTCTGGACTTAATAGTGAGTGGCTCAGTGTAGAGGATATAAAGGACTTGCTTGATAAAATGAAACTATAGATTTAAAGGACGAGATTATATAAGGTCATTTAATGTTATAGATTAATAAATTATATTTAGATATGTATGGAGTTGATATGATGTATATACCATATGGCAGACAATCAATAGATGAACATGATATAGATGAAGTGGTTAAGGTACTAAAGAGTGATTATATAACTACAGGTCCTATGGTAGATGAATTTGAATGTGAGTTAGCAAGATATGTAGGTGCTAAATATGCTGTGGCCGTATCTAATGGGACTACGGCCTTGCATTTAGCTTGTATGGTACTAGGATTAGGCCAGGGTGATGAGGTGATTACATCGCCTATTACCTTTGTGGCTTCAGCTAACTGTGTGCTATATACGGGTGCTAAGGTGGTATTTGCTGACATTGATAAGTATACTTATAATATTGATCCTAAGGATATTGAACGTAAGATTACTAGTAGGACTAAGGCTATTATACCAGTACATTTTACTGGACAGCCATGCCATATGGAGGCTATAAGTAAGATAGCACGTAAGTATAATCTAGCAGTTATAGAAGATGGAGCACACGCACTTGGTGCAAAATATAAGGATAAGTTTATAGGTAGTATATCAGATATGACTACATTTAGCTTTCACCCTGTTAAGCATATAACTTGTGGTGAGGGTGGTATGATTACTACTAATAACAAGGAATTATATGAGAGATTACGCCTATATAGAACGCATGGCATAACTAAGGATAAGAGCCTTATGTCTAGTTGTGATGGTGATTGGTACTATGAACAAAAAGAACTTGGTTTTAATTATAGGATTAGCGATATTCAATGTGCATTAGGCAAATCTCAACTAGGTAAGATTGATAAATTTCTAGCTAGAAGAAGACAAATAGCTGATAGATATAATAAGGCATTTAAAGATATTGAGGGTATAGTGTGTCCATATCAAGCAGAGGATTGTCATAATAGCTATCATCTATATGTTATAAAGGTTGATAATAGAAAAGCAGTGTTTGATAAGCTTAGAGAGTTTGATATAGGTGTAAATGTTCATTACATACCAGTATATAAGCAACCTTTCTATCAAGCTAGTGGATATAAGGGTGTAGTGTGTCCAAATGCCGAAGATTATTATAATCACTGTATTAGTCTACCTATATACTATGATTTAAGTGATGATGAACAAGATTATGTTATAGAAAAGGTAATTAAGAGTGTAAAATGTACTATAAGCTAGATAGGAGATAGATAATAGACATGAATAAGAATATTAAGATAGCAAAGTCTACTATATCAAGGGATTCTAAGACTTATATAGTAGCAGAGATGTCTGGCAATCATAATGGCCATATTAATCGTGCAAAAGAGATTATAAAAGAAGTGGCACGCACTGGCGCTGATGCAATTAAACTTCAGACTTATACAGCTGATACAATTACAATTGATTGCGATTCAGATATATTTATGACAGGTGATGGCTTGTGGCAAGGTAGAACCTTATATGATTTGTACCAAGAAGCCCATACACCATGGGAGTGGCAGGGTGAGTTACAAGACTATGCACTAAGCCTAGGACTTGATTTTTTCTCGTCACCATTTGATCTTACGGCTATAGATTTCTTAGAGAAACTAAAAGTACCTGTTTATAAGGTGGCATCATTTGAGATAAATGATATTCCTTTTCTTAGAAAAATTGCACGTACAGGTAAGCCTATTATTATATCAACAGGCATTGCATACCTTAGTGATATAGAATTAGCAATAAAGACATGTAAGAGTGAAGGCAATGAAAATGTAATACTGCTTAAATGTACATCAGAGTATCCCGCACCTTTTGAGGATATGAACTTAAATACTATCAAGAATATGTCAGATACATTTGACTGTCTAGTAGGTTTATCAGATCATACATTAGGGACTGAGACAGCTATAGCAAGCGTGGCTCTAGGTGCTAGTATGGTTGAAAAACACTTTACTCTTAGTAGAAGTGAGGGTGGAGTAGATTCAGCATTTTCTATGGAGCCGGATGAATTTGCCAAGATGATAGAACAGATAAGAAATGTAGAAAAGGCACTAGGTAAGGTAACATATTCTCTAACAGATGCACAGATAGATAGTAGAAAATATGCAAGGTCTTTGTTCGTAGTAGAAGATGTAAAAAAAGGTGAAGTATTTACAGAGAAGAATATAAGGTCTATTAGGCCCAATGCAGGTATGCCTACTAAATACTATGATAAGGTATTAGGCAAAAGAGCAAGTAAAGATATAGCAAAGGGAACACCACTAAAGAGGGATTTAATAATATAAATAGTAAAAAAAATAAGTAAAAAAGGAAGTTATGAAAAAGGAGATAAAAATGGAGTATAAAGATGTATTTAAGAATAAATATGGTTATTATGAATTAAAGAATCCACCAACTAGACAGCATAGAAAAGAAGTGTTTGAAAAAGAGTATTTTCAACAATCAATGGCTATTTATGAGAGTTGCTATGCAAATGATGAAATAAATTTTTTTAATAATAAGCTTAAGCAAAAAGAGTATATAATAAGAAAATACATGCAAAATAAGGAAAAAAAATATTCTTTTTTAGATATGGGTTGTGGTGAAGGTTTTGCTTTAAAATATTTTTATGATAGGGGCTATGATGTTACAGGAATTGATTATAGCTCATGGGGATTAGAACATCATAATAAAGATATGTTAAATTATGTTGAACTAGGTGCTTTTGAGGATATTATACCTACATTTATAGAGCAATCTAAGGTATATGATATTATAAATATGGATTATGTGTTAGATATGGTAATTAATCCTAAAAATATATTAGAATTAATTAAAAATATTATGGATTATGAAAGTGTATTGTGTGTAAAAGTTGGAAATCAATATTCTGTTTTACAAGAAAGATTATTGAGTGAAGGAAAATTAAAAAGAGATTATTGGCTCGATATAGATGGACATCCTTCTTATTTCAACAGGGAGGGATTAATTAATCTTATGAAAGATACAGGATTTGAGTGTCTTGATATGTATGGAGAATCATTTATAGATCTTAATTTATTTAATGATCTCACAAATTATTATGAAGATAATAGTGTCGGAAAGAGCTGTTATAATGCAAAAGTTGAATTAGAAAATTTTATGCATGAATTATCCATGGAAAAGGCTATTGAAATATATAGATTATTAGGTGAAATGGGACTGGGAAGAGAAATGATAGGAATTTTTAGAAAAGCTAAAAAATAATAAGGAAATAAGACAATTGTGCTAGCAAAAGGAAGTGTGAAAAATGAAAAGATTAGCCATAATAACAGCTAGGGGTGGTAGTAAAAGAATACCTAAGAAAAATATAAAAGATTTTAATGGAAAGCCTATTATAGCATATGCTATTGAGGCTGCTATAAAATCAGAACTATTTGATGAAGTAATGGTATCAACTGATAGTGACGAGATAGCTGATATAGGAAAAAAATATGGTGCTAAAGTACCTTTTATGAGAAGTGAGAAAACATCAGATGATTATGCTACGACATCAGATGTATTGATGGAAGTACTTGATATGTACAAAGAGCAAGGATATGAATTTGATACAATGGTATGCATATATCCTACTGCACCATTTGTAACAGCTGTTAAATTGGCTAATGCTGTAGAAATTTTAGAAAAAGAGCAAGTAACACAGGTAATGCCAGTGGTTGCTTTTTCTTATCCACCTCAAAGAGGTTATATATTAAAAGATAAAGAATTAATTATGAAAAATGTAGAGTATATTAATACACGTTCTCAGGATTTAGAGACAATATATCATGATGCAGGACAATTTTATTGTTATAATGTATTAAAATTTCAAGAAAAGAAAGGAAATGTATCTAATGATACATTTCCTATAATAGTTGATGAACTTGAAGTGCAAGATATAGATACAATGAAGGATTGGAGAATTGCAGAAATGAAATATAAGTTAATGAGTGAAAAGGAATGATTTTTAATTGAAGTATAGGAAATTAAATGTTGCATTTAGACTTAATGCTAATAAGAATATTGCTACAGGGCATTTAATGAGGTGCATAGCTATAGCAAATGAATTCACAAGATGTGGACATAAGTGTATTTTTATAATGTCTGATTATGATGAAGTATATAGGCTAGATGAATATAACTTAAAATATGTTATCATTGATTCTGCTTGGAATGAAATGGATAGTGAAGTATCAAAATTAGAGCAGATTTTAAAAAAATATAAGGCAGATTTGTTAGTGGTGGATTCTTATGAAGTGTCAAAGGAATATTTAGAACATTTTGATAAGATACTTCCACTTGTATATATAGATGATATGTGTAAAGAGTCATATGAGATATCATTTTTACTACATTATGATGGGATAATTAATAAAGATATTAAAAAGGCATATCAGATGAATAAAACCAATACTTGTATTATGGAAGGATATTCTTATATACCACTAAGAGAGGAATTTCAAAATATAGACGATATTGAAGTATCAAAAAGAAAAAATATACTTATAACTACAGGAGGAACAGACCTATACAATATGTCGTATAGAATACTAAAAGCATGTGAAAGTATAAGTGATTATGAATTTCATGTAATAGTCGGAAGTATGAACGAGCATAAAGATAAATTAAAAGAGTATTCTAAAACAAGAAAAAACGTATATATTCATACGAATGTAACCAATATAAGTACATATATGCTAGAGAGTGAGGTAGCTATATCAACTAGTGGTACAACTTTATTAGAATTATGTGCGTGTAGAGTACCTACTATATGTTTTACAATAGCAGATAATCAGATAGAATTAGCTAATAATCTTAGTAGACAAGGGTTAGTAGATTATGTGGGAGATGTACGTAATATTGATAACATAGAGAGATTAATAAAAAAAAGTACTGATGCATTAATAAATGATAAATGTAAAAGAAAAAAATATATTGAAAATATGAAGAAAATAATAGATGGGAGAGGTGTAAAAAATATTGTAAGGGTTATCACTGATACATATGAAAACTATATTATAGATAATATTTAGGAGGAGAAAATGAAAGGTGCAATAATGCAACCAACATATTTGCCATGGATAGGATATTTTGCAATGATAGATCAGGTAGATTGTTTTGTTTTTTTAGATGATGTACAATTAACAAAACGAAGTTGGCAAGTTAGAAATAGAATAAAGGAAAAAGATGGTAAGGAATTGATGTTATCAATACCAATAATTTCAAATGGTAGGGATAATACGAGAATATGTGATGCTAAGTTTGTAGATGAAAAATGGAAAAAAAAGCATCTTTTATCAATTAAGCAATGTTATAAGAAAACAAAGTATTATAATGAAATAATTGAGTTAATTGATAGGGTGTATAAAATAGAATATTCCTTTTTAGGGGAATTTACAAGTGATTTTATAAAAAATATATGTGACTATTTAGATATTAAAACGAAGTTTTATAAAAGCTCTGAATTTGATGATATAACAGGTGTTAAAGATGAATATTTAGTTAACTTATGCAAATACTTAAATATTGATACATATTTATCTGCAAAAGGCTCTTCTGTATATATCGAAAAAGAAAAAAAAGGTGGTTGTTTTACAGAGGCAAAAATTAAGTTAGAATACCAAAATTATAGTCACCCAATTTATAACCAGTTAGGTAGTGAATTTATGCCATATATGGGTATTGTGGATATTCTTTTTAATGAAGGAAAAAGAACATTAGAGATTATTAGGAGTGGAAATCGTACATCTTATAATTCTGATAATGTTTTTGAGTATTAGATAAAAGTGGGATATATGTGAAAATTTTGCTTGACTTTTGTAACAAGATAGCCTAATATGATGATATGTTAACTATTAGAAATTATCTATCAGATTGTACTATTAGTTAACCAAGAAGGTGGCATTTTAGATAATATCAATATTATATTATACAAGGAGGAATTCTTATGAACATGAAGTTTTTTATTTGTGAAACTTGTGGTAACATTATAGCTGTAGTCAAGGAAAGTGGCGTTCCTATGATGTGCTGTGGTAAGAAAATGACTGAAATTAAGGCAGGAACTACTGATGCTGCTGTTGAAAAACACGTGCCAGTATTTGAAGTTAAGGATAATAAGGTTATTGTTACTGTAGGTGAAGTAGAGCACCCTATGGTAGATGAACATTATATAGAATGGATTGCGTTATGCACTAATAAGGGTAATCAACGTAAGGCTCTTAAGCCTGGTGATAAGCCATCAGTTTGCTTTGCATTATGTGAAGGCGAAGAAGTAGAGGCTGTATATGCTTATTGTAACTTACACAGTTTATGGAAAAAATAATTAAATGAATAATATAGTAATAAAACATTAATATGAAAAGGAGAATATTATGTCAAAATACGCAGGAACTAAAACAGAGAAAAATCTTGAGGCTGCTTTTGCAGGAGAATCTCAAGCTAGAAATAAGTATACATATTTTGCATCAAAGGCAAAAAAGGAAGGATATGAACAAATTGCATCACTTTTTTTAAAGACAGCAGATAATGAAAAAGAGCATGCTAAGATGTGGTTTAAAGAACTTCAAGGAATAGGCTCAACTACAGATAATCTAAAGGCAGCAGCAGAAGGTGAGAACTTCGAGTGGACTGATATGTATGAAGGCTTCGCAAAGACAGCTGAAGAAGAAGGATTCCCAGAACTTGCTAAGAAATTTAGATTAGTAGCAGCAATTGAAAAAGAACATGAAGAAAGATATCGTGCTTTACTTAAAAATATCGAGACTGCAAAGGTATTTGAAAAGAGCGAAGTAAAAGTATGGGAATGTCGTAATTGTGGACATATAGTAGTAGGAACAAAAGCTCCTGAAGTCTGTCCAACATGTGACCACCCACAAAGTTTCTTTGAAATAAATGCAAAGAATTACTAGAATATTAATTAAATAGAATATTTGATAAGAGTCCTAAAGGTGGTAGTTATAAGGAAATTCTTGTAATTATCACCTTTTTATTGTATACTTGAATAAGTGAGATAGTAGATGAGATGGTTAAGGGAGGAAAAAATGAGGACAGATTTAAAAAGAATAAAAGAAGCATATAATAATGGTGAAAACATTATATCATATCTAAAAAAGATAGACAAAAGAGAGAATAATTCTTTAGATGATATAATTATTAGTTATGATTTTCAGGCAGGTACTTATACAAAACGTTTTGAAAAACAGTTGGATGATTCTAGAATTCAAGATATATATAAGGAAATGGCATATTATGTTGGCCAGTATATTGATGAGGGTGATGTGATTTTGGAACCAGGTACAGGTGAAGCTTCTTCATCTATTAATACGTATAAGTATTTAGAAGATGACACCAAAAGAAAGATTAGTAAAATATATGGACTAGATGCTTCTTTTTCTAGGTTGAAATATGCTGATAAGTGCCTAAAAAAATATGGTGTTAAGAATACATCTCTTGTAATGGGAGATATGTTGAATATGCCGATAGCTGATAATTCATGTGATGTTGTTGTTACTGTTCATGCTTGTGAACCAAATGGAGGAAAAGAACATGATGTTCTAAGCGAACTTATGAGGGTAACAAAAAAGTATCTTATTTTATTTGAGCCTGCATATGATTTTGCAACGGAAGAAATGAAAAGAAGAATGGAGCATCATGGGTATGTAATTAATTTATATGATGAGATTAAGAATATGGGATTAGATGTTATAGAACATAGGCTTTTAAAAGAAAGTTTAAATCCTATGAATCCTACAGGAGTTACAGTTATAAAAAAAGATAATTGTAATCAATGTAAAGCAGATAATATATTAGCTGATCCAATATCAAAAATACAATGTATAAGAAAGGGAAATGTTATGTGGTCTGAAGAGACAATGCTTATATATCCTATAATAGATGATATAGCTTGTATGATGGAGGATAATGCAATATTAGCTACAAAATATGGAGAATTTTAGTATAATTATTATTAATATGTATAATTGATATATATTAATGTGTAAGATAGAAAAAAGTCGAAAAATAATAAAGGTAAAAACGAAAAAGGTGATGATTATAAG
>Ga0352977_1007241_pt1 | contig 8998 bp, 5 predicted proteins | sample Cowrumwitchgrass_2_FD_205946 | JGI IMG/M metagenome (GOLD analysis project Ga0352977, IMG submission 205946) | Metatranscriptome of Cow rumen microbial communities from the University of Illinois at Urbana-Champaign, USA - Cow X-1 switchgrass... | ecosystem: Host-associated > Mammals > Digestive...
TGGAGAACAACTTGGTAATTGTAGAGTCACCGGCAAAAGCTAAGACTATTAAGAAGTTCCTTGGAGAGGATTTCATTGTAAAATCTAGTTACGGACACATCCGAGACATTGAAAAAAAGAATTTAGGAATCGACATCGAGCACGGATTTTCACCCGACTATGTAATTCCCGATGACAAGAAAAAGGTGGTTTCTGACCTCAAAGAAGCAGCTAACAAGGTAAAAGTTGTTTGGCTGGCTTCCGATGAAGACCGCGAAGGAGAAGCTATATCATGGCATCTCAGTGAAGTTCTGAAACTCAAGAAAAACAGCACAAAGAGAATCGTCTTCCACGAAATCACAAAGGAAGCTATAACCAATGCTATCGCCAATCCGCGCGACATTGACATCAACCTAGTGAACGCACAACAAGCCCGTAGAGTTCTCGACAGACTTGTCGGATTCAAACTATCACCGCTGTTGTGGAAGAAAATAAAACCTGCACTCTCGGCTGGTCGTGTACAGTCGGTTGCCGTAAAACTTATTGTAGAACGAGAAAGGGAGATTACCGAATTCAACTCGAAGTCGGAATACAAAGTTTATGGTGTATTCAACATCGATGGCAACTCGATAAAAACAGAACTCAACAAGAAATTCAAGACATACGACGAAGCCAAAAAGTTTGTTGAATCGTGCAACGGCAAGGAATTCCAAGTAAAGGACGTTAGCAAAAAACCTGGCAAAAAGTCCCCGGCACCGCCATTCACGACATCCACACTGCAGCAGGAAGCAGGTCGCAAGCTTGGTTTCTCCGTATCACAGACAATGAGATACGCACAAAACCTATACGAAAACGGTTTCATAACCTACATGAGAACCGACTCGGTAAACCTATCGTCGTTGGCAATTGGAACAATAAAGGCTAACGTTATAAAGAACTTCGGCGAAGAATACCTCCATGTAAGACAATATCAAACCAAAACAAAAGGTGCTCAAGAAGCTCACGAAGCAATAAGACCAACTTTCGTTGAAAACGAAACCATCGAAGCTACAAAGCAGGAACAGCGCCTATACGACCTCATCCGCAAAAGAGCTATAGCATCACAGATGGCCGATGCAAAAATTGAGAAAACGATCGTAACTATCGGCGATTCAGACAAATCGTACTACTTTGTAGCAACAGGTGAAACCGTAATCTTCGACGGATTCCTTAAGTTGTACATTGAATCTACCGACGACGAAAACACCGACGATGCAACATCGACTCTCCCTAATATAATTATAGGTACAAAAGCAGAACCAACAAAATTCGAGGCAATCGAAAGATTCGACCAACCACCTTCAAGATATACTGAGGCAAGCCTTGTTAAGAAGATGGAAGAACTCGGAATCGGAAGACCTTCTACATACGCCCCTACTATTTCGACAATACAGCAGCGTGAATACGTAGTAAAAGAAAGCAAGCCGGCAAAGAAAAGAACCATCAGAACTATCACATTGTCGAAGGGCAAGATTAAGGAATCGACAACCAGCGAAAACTATGGAGCCGAAAGCAACAAGTTATTCCCGACTTCAACTGGCATAGTTGTTACCGACTACCTCACAGCCCACTTCAACGATGTGCTCGACTACAACTTCACCGCACAGATAGAAGAAAAGTTCGACGACATAGCAATGGGCAAACTAAAGTGGGGCGATATGATTAAGTCGTTCTACAAAGCATTCGACAAAGAAGTTGACGACTCTCTTAAGGAAAAAGAAACCTCGAAATGGGAACGCCACATAGGCAACCACCCCGAAACTGGTGCACCTATTATAATAAAGATAGGCAAATACGGTCCATACGCTTCAATCGAAAACGGAGACAAACCAATGTATGCAAGCCTTCGTAAGAACCAGAATATCGAGAGCATTACCATTGACGAAGTACTGGATTTGTTCAAACTTCCGCGCGAACTCGGCGAATACGATGGTGACAACACAACAGTTCTTGTTGGTCGATTCGGACCATACATAAAGAACAACGGCAAGTTCTACGCCCTCTCTAAAACCGATGACCCATATACAATAAGCATCGAAAGGGCAATAGAAATCATCGAAGCCAAAAAGGAACAGATGAAAAACGCATTGTGCCGCACCTTCGATGAAGAACCCGACATGCAAATTCTGAAAGGCAGGTTCGGTCCGTACATATCTTACCAGAAAAAGAACTATAAAATACCTAAAAATATTAACCCCGAGGAAATCACCTTGGAACAATGTCGAAACATAATAGAAAACGCTCAGGAGAAGAAGAAAAAATAAGCTCTAAAAACTCTGGTTGCTTAGAATTTTGTTAAAAACTTGACTGATTTTTGAACAGGTTCAAAAAACTTTTCACATCAGACAAGGATGACAAGTAAATCTTTTAAGATTTTCAAAAGTCTTAAAATGCTGATTAACAAAATATTAGCAACAGAGCATTGTATAAACAAAAAAAAGTTCATAAAATTTGGTCGCATAAAAAAAAAGCATTTAATTTACCAACTTGAAATTTAGATAAAATTAGAGATAGACTATATTGTTATTAAAGGATATGTTGGACTCTTATTGTAGAACGAAAATAACGGAAACAATATGATGAGAAAAGGATTAATACTATCGGGATTGTTGATATTGCTTTCTGCATGTTGGTCGTTTGCACAAAATGATTCTCATTACAGTTTATTCGAGTATTCGCAGAACGTGTATAACCCAGGTGCAGCAGGTGCAAACAATGCAATGTGTATCACAAGCATGCATCGTCAACAATGGGTAGGATATGAAGAAGGCCGTCCTCAAACAACGATTTTCACATTCGACATGCCGATAAAGGATTTTATGGGGCTAGGTGCTGTAGTTATGCAGGAAAATATTGGTTTTCAAAACGATGTAAGTTTCATGATTAATGGAGCCTACAGGCATGAATTTTCGTTCGGAATCCTTGGCGCAGGTGTAAGTCTTGGTCTGCTCAACAGAAACATTGACGGAAACTGGCAAACTCCAGAATCACTCGAAGGTGATCCTGTATATATCGACCCGTCAATTCCTCATAAAGACAGCAAAGCTACATTCGACATGCACTTGGGAGCAACTCTCTATGGCAAAGATTTCTGGGCTGGAATTTCGGCAAGCCACATAACCAAGCCTTACCTTAAATTCAGCGGAACAAAGTCAACCTATCTTGCACGTCACTATTACATCGCTGGTGGATACAATTTGACAATGCCAAATCCATCAAGCGACTTACTCTTCTCAGCAATGGCTGTATATGCTTCAACAGTTGAATTCCAAATTAATGTTAAGTATTTGTACGAAAAGAAGTTCTGGGCAGGACTATCTTATAGGTACAGCGATGCCGTTGTTCCAATGCTTGGCATACATCTTGCTATGGGTCTAAGCATAGGTTATAGTTACGATATTCCTCTCGGAAAGAACAGCTACAAATACAACACTGGTTCTCACGAGATTATGGTTAGATACTGCTTCAATGTATCACGCAACAACAATATGGGTAGGTACAGAAGCGTTAGAAGATTATAAACTGGCACTAACTTAGAAACAAGAATTAAAATTTAGAAACTTACTAAATATTATATATTATGAGAAAGTTACTTGTCATTTTGGCTATATTCATCATCGCCCTCGTAAGCGGATGCAGCTACTCGGGCAATGGAGAATTGACAGGAGTTGACCGCAAGACGTGGTACACACCTCAACCTTACGGAATGCTGTTCATTCCTCCGGGATCATACCAGATGGGACCAAGCGACCAAGATGTTCCATACGCAATGACAGCTCAATCAAAAACTGTTACTATTCAGGGTTTCTGGATGGACGAAACAGAAATCACAAACTCAGAATACAGACAGTTCGTATATTGGGTAAGAGACTCGATGGCTCTGACAACCCTCGGTAAGGAAACAAAAGCTTCCACCGATTTCGGCGATATCAGCACCAAAAAGTCATATCAGCCAACCGACTTTATTATTGACGACTCCGAAGTGTCGGAGGAAGAAGTCAACTATATGACCGCTCTCTACGAAAATGGAGAGTTCGACTTCGACGACTACGACAATAATAATTTCCTCGACTGGAATAGTCCACTCGACTATAACGACTTGGAACTTAAAGGCATATTGATCAAGAATGAAATTCCGAACAATTTCAATCAGACATTATTCCTCCTTCCCCCAGCCGAATTGTACAGATTCAATAGAAAGATTGACCTCAACACCGACGCTCTGTACTACGAATACTTCTGGATGGACCTTAAGCAGGCTGCTAAGAAGCACGTATTCAAGCCAGGTGAAGATGGTATAGTTCAGGATGCTGAACTTGCTCGCAGTTTCGAACGCGAATCTGACCACGGTCTTAGAATAGGAAGACACTTCAATCCGGAAACCGGACACTATGAAGGTACTATAAAGGATCGCGAAAAGCTGAAAGAAGAAGCTGAATGGGAAGACTATGCAGACAGAGAAGTGAAGAACTATGAAGGAAAGAACGATGCAGGAAGACATGGTGGAAAATACACCTACTGGATGCACGAAAAAGTTCATATCTATCCCGACACATTGTGCTGGATTAGCGACTTCACATATTCATACAACGAGCCAATGGCTAAGGCATATTTCTGGCATCCTGCATACGACTACTATCCAGTAGTTGGTGTTACATGGAAGCAAGCTTCGGCATTCTGCGTATGGAGAACCATGATGAAGAACGCTGCACAGGCTGCAATGGGCGAAGCTGCATTACAGGACTACAGACTTCCTACCGAATCGGAATGGGAATACGCAGCACGTGGAGGTCTCGACCTCATGATGTATCCATGGGGTGGTTTATATACTCGTAACTACAGCGGTTGCCACGTAGCAAACTTCAAACCTATGAGAGGTAATTACTACGACGATGGTGGTGTTCAAACACTTATGGTTGCAACTTTCGATCCTAACGAGTTCGGTTTGTACGACATGGGTGGAAACGTTGCAGAATGGACAAGCAACGCTTTCGACGAAGCTGCTTACAACTACACCCACGATTTGAATCCCGACTATCAGTATTACGCTCATCCAGACGACTCCCCCGCTCTTAAGAGAAAAGTTGTAAGAGGCGGATCATGGAAGGATGTATCGTACTATATGCAGAATGGTACTCGTACATACGAATATCAGGATTCTGCAAAGAGCTATATCGGCTTCAGGTGCGTAAGAGAATATCTCGGACGTCACAGAGGCGACGGTTCTTCTTACTCTCAAGTATATTAACAAACGAATTATATTGTTTTATTTAAGTTAAGTATTTAAGTATTATAAACTAAAAAAGTAAAAATTATGAGTCTTGGTGAATTGACCCAAACCAAAGGGTACAAAGTATTTATGGGTTACGTTTACGGTTGGGGTGCAACCGTAGTTATGGTTGGTGCATTGTTCAAAATCCAGCACTATCCTGGTGCAAGTGTCATGCTTATCGTAGGTCTTATGACGGAAGCTGTGATCTTCTTCCTCTCAGCATTCGAACCACCTCACGAACAAGTTGACTGGAGTTTGGTTTACCCCGAACTTGCAGGTATCGACAAGGATATGGATTCTATCAATGTTGAAGACAAGAAGGCTGCTGTTAAATCAAAGAAGTCGGCTTTGGAGAAATTCGACGCAATGATTGAAAATGCAGAAATTACCCCAGAATTGTTTGAAAAGTTGGGTCATGGTTTGAAGAATTTGAATACTACTACAGAAAAGCTGAAAGACGTATCAGATGCAACAGCTGCTACCAATAATTATGTAGCAAACTTCGAAATGGCATCAGAAAAGGTCAACTCGTTTGCAGAAGCATACGGTGCATCAGCACAGAAGCTCAACGTACAGGCAGAAAAGTTGGCTAGCGCATACGAAAGATCAGCTATGTCAGTAGGTAATTCAGGTGACGAACTTTCTGCAACCTACACCAAGCTCATTGCTTCGATGAACAAGGAACTCGAAACTTCAGCTGGTAGCGGCAAGTCATACAACGAACAGTTGAACATCATGAACAAGAACCTCATGGCACTCAACTCAGTTTACGAAATGCAGCTCGAAGGCACAAACAAGCAGTTCGAAGCAGCAAAGAAGTTGTCATCTGGCTTGGACGAAATTATGGCAAACATGAAGCAGTCGGCAGAAGACACAAAGCGCTACAGAGACGAAATAGGAAGATTGAGTTCGAACTTGGCAGCAATGAACACTATTTATGGAAATATGTTGGCTGCAATGAATTTCAAGCAGAATTAATTTCCGCATAGAGAATTATTAACTGATTGTTTAACATTAAAAAGTAAAGTTATATGTCAGGTGGAAATTGTCCGGAAACCCCGAGACAGAAAATGATCGGTATGATGTACCTGTTCTACACCGCACTTATGGCATTGAACGTATCAAACGAAGTTTTGAACGCGTTCGTAGCGGTAAACGCAGGTATTCAGCAGACCACTGAAAACTTCTCGATTAAGACCGGAGAACTATACGGAAGAATTGACGGCAAAGCCGCCGAGCAGCCAGGCAAATATGCTGCACTGCAAAAGGAAGCTCATGAATTTGAAGCAGAATGTAATAAAATCTTCAATGGAATCAGAAGAATTAAAGTTCAGTGCTTGAATAAGAGTGATGAAACCATTGATCCTACAAACATTGAAATGGATACCGCTGTTATTAAGAAGATGGACGACATAAACGCAGCTCCTGCCATAATGGACAAGGAAGCAGGCGGTGTAATGGGCGATAGCTTAAGAATGTGGATGGATAACTTCAGAGATATGGTACTTAAGATGTCAGTCTTCAGAACCGACAAGAAGGATCCTAACAGCCCCGTTGATACTACTAGCTCATTCTACCATAGAACTGCAACTGCGCTTGCTACTCCAGATAAGATCGATGACGGCGCAACAATTCCATGGGAACTCGGCCTTGTTAGACACATGCCTCTCGTTGGTACATTGGCATTGCTCTCAAAATTGCAGTCGGATATTAGAAACGTTGAAGCAGAAGTATTGCAGCAGATGGTTGCTGACCTCGAAGGTATGGATATTCGTATTTCATCACTCACAGGTTTGGTAAGTACATCTAAGAGCGTTGTAATGAGCGGTAACGAATATGAAGCTCAGATATTCATCGGTGCTCGCGATACCACAATGAGACCTACTATCTACATTACCCAAACTGCTCCTTACTACGATTCTGTTGTTAAGCCTAATGGAGAAATCGAATACAAGCAGCTTGCAAATGCTACCTACGACACCCTTCCTTTGGATGAACAAGGTCGTGGTACATGGAAGAATGTTGGCGGCGTTGGTGAACACGGATACGGCGGTTTGATTTTCTACAAGTCGAACGTTGGTGATCAGTGGATTCCTTACAAATCATCATACGCAGTTGCAACATCTTCAACAACCATTTCAGCTACTGCATGTAACATTTTCTACAAAGGTCTTCAGAACCCATTGTCAGTTGCTGCATCAGGCTATACAAACATCAACGTAACAGCTACTGGTGGCGCAACAATTACCAAGGGTAAAGTTGCTGGATACGAAGGCGAATATATCGTAACAATTCCTGCAGGAAGCCAGACAAAGGAAGTTACCATCAATGTTAGCGCAGACGGAAAGTCTGTAGGACACCAGACATTCAAAGTCATGAACGTTCCTTCACCTATTATTACCATAGGTGGTTACAAGAGTGGCGACGATGTTCCAAAGGCTGCTATCAAAGGTTCACCAAGACTTGATGCAGTACTCGAAGGCGGTTTCTTCCCATTCAAGGATGTTAAATACACCGTTACATCTTTCACTTACATGAAGGAAGTTAGAGGTGTAACATCATCTCAGGTAGTAAGCGGAAACACAATACCAGGCGACATCTTGTCCGACATTTCAAAGAAGACTTCGGGATCATCTGTTTCCTTCATCGGAATCAAGGTTTCCTCGCCTTCAGGACCGAGAAACGCTCCAGGTTTTGCCGCAAGATTGAAATAATTAAAATTCATAGTCATGAAAAGATTAGTTAGTTTTTCCGTATTATTGGCTCTCATGATTATAATGGCAAACACATCGTTTAGTCAAGTACTCGACGGTGCATTCGCCAGAGAGACAACAGTGAAGAGAAATGTAGTTCCTCTGCCATACATCAGAGAGGCAGACGCTATGTATTCGAAGAAAATTCTAAGAATTCTGGAATTAAAAGAGAAACAGAATCTTCCCCTATATTACCCGCAGACAAGAATGACTTATCCGGGCGAATTGCAACCACAGAGAAGTAGGGTTAACCTTCTGTATCTTGTATATGATATCGGAATCAAGGGAAAAACTTTCTATAAAGCAACCGGACAGGAAATCGAAGACAATGAAAGTACCGACAATAGGTATCCTGTTTTCAAACTTAATGCAGAAGACATTACCAACTGGTGGAGAACTCCAATAGAAAAAGACGATCCAGCAAGAGACGAACTATTGGCATACGAAGGAACCATAAAGATTCTCGACCCTTATTCAGATGATCCAGATAATCCTGAATACATTGATGATGTTCAAAGAATGGAGCTTGAAGAAAGCGACCGTGGTGTTATGGACGAACTTTGGGTTTGGGAAGAATGGTTCTTCGACAGACAGAGATCAGTAATGGATGTCCGCATAATGGCAATGTCATTCGACGGTTGGAAAGATGCAAATACCCGCGTTTGGCCGTTCTGGATTGCATACAATGACTATCGTCCATTGTTCACTACTCACGAGACATTCAACTCGCACAACGAAGCAGAACACAGGACATTTGACGACGTATTCCTACAGAGAAGATTCTCAAGTTTCATAGTTGCAGAAACAAATAACTATGACAACCGTCTCATCTCCGACTACCTTATTGGTATCGAAGCAATCAGAGAAGGAGAAAGAATCCAAGACGAAATGTTCAAGATCGAACACGACATGTGGGAATACTAACAGAATTTTATTATTCAAAATACGAAAAGGC
>Ga0352977_1012230_pt1 | contig 8983 bp, 12 predicted proteins | sample Cowrumwitchgrass_2_FD_205946 | JGI IMG/M metagenome (GOLD analysis project Ga0352977, IMG submission 205946) | Metatranscriptome of Cow rumen microbial communities from the University of Illinois at Urbana-Champaign, USA - Cow X-1 switchgrass... | ecosystem: Host-associated > Mammals > Digestive...
CTTTTTTTCATTTACTACACCAACTTCTATTGTAGTAATTGTATCATAAAGATGATTGCGAAGAAAATTCATTCTATTTTACTGTATCTTTTCTTTTTAATTAGACATTTAATAATATATTTGATAAAATATATTTGGAGAGGGATATTATGTATAATGACGAAAATATAGATACCACAGAATCAGAAGGATCAAGTGGTTTTAGAGGCGCAAAAGGATCTATAAGAGATAGGTTAATTAGTATTATTTTTCGTAAAAGATATGAAAAATTTAAACTTCAAAAAGAATTTTATACAAAAGATAATTTAGAAAAGAAAATAATGCATATTAAAACTTTAAAAGATTTTAAAATTGAAAATATTAATAAATTGGACGATGAAGATAAAAAGATTATTAGAAAAATTGATTTTTATATCCCTATTATACCATTAAATAGAAAACAAAAAGATATATCTGTTCCAGATACAGATGATGTTAAAGAATTACATCAGATTAGTGAAAAGATGATTAATGAAGATCCAATTTATGATATAAATGGAAGAATTGTTTTTGTAGATCCAGAAAAAGAAACGTTTGATTTTGATAATTATGATTATTATGAATTAGAAGAAATAAAACGTGGAATGTCTATAAAAAATGATGATGATACTGTTATTGAAATAGAACAAGAAGAAAACAAAACAGTTGATGAAAAAGTCATAGTTGAAGAAATACAGATATTTATTGATAAAAGTTTAATTATTCTTGATGAAATTAAAGAAGAGGTAAAAGTAATTAAGGATGAAGTATCTAAGCCATATACATTAGAAGAAGCAAAAAAAATAGAACTTAGATATATAGAATTAAGAAGAAAAGTAGATAAATTAAAGCGTCAATTTGATACGGTTAAAGATAAGTATAATTTTTCTGATTTTGCAATTTTAGATAGTATTAAAATAATTGATGCTATAGAAGATTATCAAGATAATGCTACACTTGATGAAATTGAAACGATGGTTAATGTATGTAAAAATGAAATAAAAAAAATAGATGGTATTGTAATAGAAAATGATAAAAGTATTAAAGTAGGTTTTGAAATAGAAGAAAAAAAAGAAGAAATAAAAACAAGAACTATAGCTTTTAATAAAAATAAGGAAAATACTAATAAAGTGTCTAAAATGGAAAATCAAGTATCTATTGAATTAATTGAACAAAGAAAAATTTTAGATGATATAAAATCACGTGTAGATGTGATTGAAAGAGTAGAAATACCGAGAGTAAATATTACAGGATATGGTAGAATGTTTGCATCTTTCTTAAGAGTTGCTGCTGGAATTTTGACAACACCAGTATCTAATAGTAGAATCTTTGGAATGGCTCTTGGGACTAATTTAATTAATAAAGGTATTAGAGGATTAAGACAAGGATTAACTGTAGAGCAAACAGTTGAATTATCTTATAAATATGAAGATTTAGAAAGAGAAATTATTAATTGTAAAGATAAATTATCACTTACTAACTTATTATTAGTTGATTCTATTGAACAAATATGTAAATTAAGAGATGAATTTAAAGATAAATTTGAAGCTTATATTTATGTTATACCTGAATATAATGAATCACTAAAAAAAATAGATTTATTAAAAAAGCAATTAGAAAATAAAAAATTAGAGATAGATATAATAAATAAAGATTTAGATTTACAATATAAAAAAAATAAAGTAAAAATGAAAAAAGTTGAGAATTAAGAATAAATGTGGTGTTATTATGAAAGAGAAGTATAATAGATATTTAAATGATGAAATAAAATTTGATAGATTAACTATGTTTGGAATTATATGTTTAATTATCGTTATTGCGGGAATATTTGGATTTGTATATGAAGTAATATTTTATTATTTAAATAGTGGAATGAAAACTATTTATTACCGAGGTGGTAACTTTTTACCATGGATAAATATATATGCAATAGGAGCTTTATTAATTTTTTTACTTACATTTAAACATAAAAAGAATGCTTTAAAAATATTTTTATTAAGTTCAATTATTTGTGGGGTTTTAGAATATATAGCAGGATGGGGAATGTATCATTTTTCTAATCATTTTAGATGTTGGAATTATAATACAGAAATCTTCAATTTTGGTAATATAAATGGATATGTTTGCTTAAGAAGTGTACTTTTTTTTGGGCTTTCTAGTTTAATGCTTATTTATTTAATTATTCCTGTTTGTTTTTATATAGCGCGTAGGTTTAATAGAAAAGTATTTATCATATTATCAATTTTGGTTTGTTCAATTTTTATCATTGATGAGGGTTATAATTTATTAGTTGCAAGAGCATTAAATCTTCCAAGAGCATCATATGTATACAAGCAAATAGGTTTACAGTATATGGATTTTTAATATATATAAGGTAAAATTATAGCTAAAATTGTTAGTTATTTTAATTTTTTTATTTATGATATTCTTATATAAGAATGGAGAGATAAATATGAATAAAAAAATATTTAAAATATTATTTGTATTAATAATTTTTTCAATTATTTCAAAACATAATAAAAAGGTTAGAAGTTAATAAAAAAATATACTTAGAACCTAACAATTATACTTTAGCTGAATATTTAAAAAATAGAGCAAATGATAAGAGCGTAGAAGAATATGAAAATGGAAATAAGCAAGAGATGTTCGTTTTTGAACATGAAGCTACTGATCAAATGGAATCTAATACAGATTATAGATATATTGGACCAATGCCTAACAATTATATATATTTTAATTGTACTGATGATAATGATACTAGCACATGTGAAGTATGGAGGATATTAGGTGTATTTGAAGTAGAAGATGAAAATGGTGGAAAAGAAGAAAGAGTAAAAATAGTACATGATACAACAATTGGAGAAATAACATTTGATGAGAATGGATCTAATAATTATGGGGAATCAACTTTAAAAAACTATTTAAATGAGGGAGAATACTATAATTCTATTCCAGTTAAATATAGGGATATGATTGCTACAACTAAATACTATCTTGGAGGGAGTGAACAATATTCTTTAAATGCTGATGATTATTATGCAATAGAAAGAAATTCAACTAATGGCTATGGTAGTTGGATTGGTAACATAGGTTTACTATATCCAAGTGATTTTGCATATATATATGGTCATGGAGTGGAGATTTGTGATGATCTCTTAAACTGTCTTGGCGCTAAATCTAATTGGATGATCAATAATAATACCTATTTCTACGATAATGATTATTCAAGCGACTCAACTTTTATTCTTGTTTCTAGATTAATTACACCACTTTCTAATTATTCAATTTATTATATAAGAAACGGAGGTGGTATTTCTGCAGGATATAATGGTCCGGGACAATATGGAATACTATCACGTGCAAGTTTGATTAAACCTACTCTATATTTAAAAAATAATCTTCAAGTTAATTCAGGTGATGGTTCGTTAGATAATCCTTATACTATTAAAGAAATAAATATAGAAAATGATTCAAATGAAAATGAAAGCTCTGGGTTAAATAATGGTGATTCTAATATCATTGAATATACAGATATAGAACAAAATTCAAATGAAAATAAAGAGGAAATAGCAAATAAAAAGGATACTAATAGTCAAGTAATGGATAATCCTCAAACGTTAGATCATATTAGTTGGTATGTGTTGATTACGTTTATTTCTGTTTTGCTGATAATAAGAATAATAAAAAGGAAAAAATCTTTTAATTGATTTGTCATGTAAATAATATTTATTAAATTAATATTTAAAAATATGTTAAAAATAGGAGGATTAAAATATGAAATTAGAAAACATACATAGTAATTATATAAATTCACCCCTTGTTGAGATTCCTACTGACTCTGGAATAGTAATTGAAATGCAATATTATTTAAAGAAAATGCCATTTTCAATTGATAAATGCTTACTTAGAAAAGAAGTACTTGATAAGCTGTTTCAAGCAAAACAATATTTACCATCTGGTATAACATTTAAAATTTGGGATGCTTATAGACCAATAGAGTTGCAAAAAGAGATATATTATCAATATAAAGATGAAATTATTAAAAATTTTAAATTAGAGAATATTTCGGAAGATCAGCAAAACAAAATAATTAGTAAATATGTATCATATCCTAACTATGATGTAAAAAATGCTCCATTACATACAACAGGAGGAGCTGTTGATCTTACTTTAGTTGATATTAAGACCGGTAAAGAGTTGGATATGGGATGTTACTTTGATGAATTTTCTGATAGAGCTAGCACTGACTATTATGAAAAAAACAATTTAAATAATGAAGCTAAAAAAAATAGGCGAATTTTATATAATGCTATGATAAGGGCGGGATTTACAAATTTACCTAATGAATTTTGGCATTATGATTATGGCGATAATTTGTGGTCATTTTATACAAAAAAACTGTTCTATATGGGAGAATAAATAATATTTAAGATGTCTGATGCTTAGTAGTTTATGTACAAGATATACACCTTTTGTTATAATTATAAAAGCTTTTTAACAAATTAAAATAGAATTATATAAAAGAATGGGTGATTAATAATGAAATATAATGATTTATTAAATTCACATTTAAAATTTGGAACTACAGGAGAAGATATTAAGATAAAAAGAGGTTATGAAAAAATTCTTGAAAATGTAGTAATTGCGCCTTGGTGGAGTCATGATATTTTCTATAATTTAAATTTTGATGTTGAACAAGTTAGCGAAAAAGTTTTTAATTTTTATAGTGATAGCATCTCATTTTCCTATATTGAGTTAGTGCACCTGCTATAATGGATTATATATTGTCATTAGGCGTTACCAAATGTAAAAACTTAGTTTTCCTTGGCTCTTCCGGATCTTTAGATGAAAATATTAAAATAAGTGATATTGTTGTTCCTAAATATTCTATTTGTGGAGATGGTGCTTCTAGATATTTAAATAAAAATTTAGAAGATGAATTTCTAAAAAAAGAGTATCCAACAAAAGGATTTACCAATAATTTGATTGATATATTAAAAAATGAAAAAATAAAATATCACTATGTGCCTAATTGTAGTATAGATACTGTATTTGCACAATTTTATCATATGGATAAACTTTTAAAGTTAGGTGTAAAAACAATTGAAATGGAAACAGCAATTTTATTTAAATGTAATGAACTTTTAAATATTAATGTAACCGCTCTTTTTTGCATATCTGATAATACTTTATTAAAAAAATCTTTGTATAGTGGGAGAACAGAACAAGAGGATGAATATAGACATAAAGTTAGATATGAAATTATACCAAAAATAGTTTTAAGATTATTTCTTGAAACGAAAAAGTGATTTAGATCATAAAAAAATAACATAATTTTAAAATAAATCTTAAATATAAAGAGGCGTTGTATGGATATTAAAAAGCTAAAAATTGAAGAAAAAAATTAGTAAAAGATGGTAAGGTAACAGTTGCAGATATTGTTGACGCTGGTATTTGTCCAACTTGTTTTGACAAGCAAAATGGTAATATAATATACGGCGATAATAAAGATAGAATTATTTTTGAAGATAGTGATTTTGAAGCTTTTTTAGTTGGTAATCCAAGAGCAAATGGTCATGTTGCCATTAGCACAAAAGTTCATTTTAAAGATATGATGGAAATAAATGATGAAATATGTAAAAAAATATTTTTACTTGCTAAAAATATTATGCAACTTATAAAAAGGATATATAATTGTGAAAGCGTATATTTATGTACTATGTGTGATGGAGCTATGAATCACTTTCATATTCAATTAATCCCTAGATATTCTAATGAAAAAAGAGGATCTAGAAATTTTGTAAAACCGAGATTTAAATATGATGATGATAAAGAAAAAATTAAGAAATTACGTGAAGAATTGAATTATAAAACAATTTGATAGTTATAAAATTAAAATACTTATATTTAAGGAGTGTGAATATGGAATTAATTGATATATATGATGAAGAAAATAATTATTTAGGATATTTTTTAGATAGAGAAGAAGTTCATAATAAGAATTTATGGCATCATCATGTGTCAGCTTGGATTATGAATTATGATGGACAAGTGTTATTACAACAAAGGTCTTTAGATAAAAAGAAGAATCCAGGTAAATGGGCTAAAACAGGTGGGCATGTAAATGCTGGTGAGACTTGCGAACAGGCTATAAAAAGAGAAGTATTTGAAGAAATAGGATTAAGAGTTAAAGAAGATGAAATAAAAAATATAGAAATATTTAAAAGCAAAAATCCTCGAGAACATTATTATTCTTATGGGTATATATTTTTAACTAATATGCAAGAAGAAAGTTTTATACTACAAAAAGACGAAGTTAATGCCGTTAAGTATTATAGTATTGAAGAAATAGAAGAAATTAGAAAAAAAGACGATAAGAATTACACATTTTGTAATTGGGAGGAAGATGGTTTTAATAGACAAATTTCTTTATTAAAAGAATATAGAGATAAAATATATTGCAAAAGAGTAGTTGATCCAAATGAAGGAAAATAAAACTAATATAAACTGGTAAGTTCCGACTTAAGTTAACAAAAAATGAAAGAAAGGAGAATTTTAAATGGATGATAATAATTTAATAATCTACAAAAATAATGATGGAAATATTATTGTAGATGCAATATATAAAGATGAAACATTATGGCTAACACAAAAAGGAATGGCAAAAGTTTTTGATGTGAAAGTTCCCGCTATTTCAAAACATTTAAAGAATATTTTTGATGAAGATGAATTAAATAAAAATTCAGTTGTTTCCAAAATGGAAATAACTGCGGATGATGGTAAAAACTATAATACAGAAGTTTATAATTTAGATGCAATAATAGCTGTTGGATATAGAGTTAATTCAAAAAAAGCAACTGAATTTAGAATTTGGGCAACAAAAATCTTAAAAGAATACATGACTAAAGGATTTGCCTTAAATGATGAAAGATTCATTAGAGGAAATAAGTATGATAGCAAATACTTTGATGAATTACTAGAAAGAATTAAAACGATTCGTGTAAGTGAAAGAATGGCTTATCAAAAAATAACAGATTTATTTATTGCAACATCCACTGATTACAATCCAAAGTCAGAAGAAGCCTATACCTTCTTTAAAATTGTTCAAAATAAATTACATTATGCCATAAGTGGACATACTGCAGCGGAATTAATTTATAGTAGAGCAGACTCAACTAAAGAACATATGGGACTTACTAATTGGAAAAATTCTCCAGATGGATTAATATATAAATATGACGTAAGTGTTGCTAAAAATTATTTAAATGAAGAAGAACTTGAAAAACTAAATGATTTAACAAATATATTCTTAGTTTTTGCAGAAGATGAGGCAAAGGAAAGACATGTAATGACAATGCAAGATTGGATAGATGCCACAGATGATTTGTTAAAATTTAGAAGAAAGAAAGTATTAAATAATTCAGGTAATATTTCTCATAAAAAAGCAGTAGAAAAAGCAGAAAGTGAATATGAAAAATATAGAGTAATACAAGATCAAAAATATATTTCTTCCATGGATGAATTTTATAATAAATATTTAGAAGAAAATAAATGTAGTGAAAGATTTGAAAATAATAATTAAGAAATGAGGTTAAAGTATGAAAGATTATATATTTATAATTGGACCCAGTGGAGTAGGAAAAACAACACTTGCAAAAGGATTATTTAAACATTATAAAGGAGTATATTTTGAACAGAATATGATTCCTGAATTTGGAATCCCCGATGATGTTGATGAAGGCAAATATGAAGAAGAAGTTATGTGGAAAGTTCAATTGAACTATTAAAATATTTTCATAATAAAGGAATTAAAAATATTATTGCACTAGATTTTAATGATTTAAGAACTAGAGAAATACCAATAATATTTAAAGGTACAAATTTTATAACTTTAAAACTAATTTCATCAAATTATGAACAAAATAAAAATCAAATGCTTTCACGTGGTGAAAAAGGATTAGTTGATTTAGAACTACTTGAAGTATCAACTAAAAAAATAATGAATAGAGAACTATTACCAAATGAAGTTTTGTTAGATGTTGCTAGTAAATCTAAAGAAGATGTACTAAAAGAAGCCATTAATCTTATTGATAATTTTGAGTGTAAAATGAATTATGAATATACTGAACCTGCAAAGAAATTATTTTATTCTTGGGTTCAAAGTGATGGATTAAGGAAGTGATAAAAATGTCAAATGAAGAAAAGTTAACTAAAGGTGGAATTAACTGTCTGATAACGTTTTTTGCAACACTTTTTAGAAACACTTATAGAATAAGGGATTGTGAGATTTAACATTTTACATATTTAATATAGAAAATAATAATAATTGATATAAATAAGTAAAAATAGCTAAAAATAGAAAAATTTAGTGTTAGCATTTAGGGGTTGGTATTCCTATGCAACACTTTGATAAATAGAGATGAAATTATGAATTATAAATTGATAAAATCTTCAATTAATGATATAGAAAAATTAATTGAATATAAAAAGAAAACAATTTTTGAATATGCTAAAGATTTATCTGAGGATGAAACTAATAAAATAAATAATTATGTAAAAAACAATGTTCCAAAATTACTTAAAAATTATTCTAATATAGTTGTAGACAATAAAATGATAGGATGTTTATTATTAACTGATAAAGATGATGGTATATTACTAGATGAAATATATCTTGAAGAAGGATATAGAAATAAAGGTATTGGAACAAATATACTAAAAAATGTATTAAATGATAATAATATAGTATACCTTTGTGTATACAAAGAAAATGTTAAAGCAATAGCATTGTATAAAAAACTAGGATTTAACGCGATAGATGAAACTGATTCTAGATATTATATGAAATATAATAAATAAAGGAGGTAAAACTCATGAATAATGAAGAAAAAAACTTACAAAAAACTAATATAAATTGGTTGATTACGATTTATTTAACCCCATTAAGAAATCCTTTATTTACAAG
>Ga0352977_1014040_pt1 | contig 8951 bp, 5 predicted proteins | sample Cowrumwitchgrass_2_FD_205946 | JGI IMG/M metagenome (GOLD analysis project Ga0352977, IMG submission 205946) | Metatranscriptome of Cow rumen microbial communities from the University of Illinois at Urbana-Champaign, USA - Cow X-1 switchgrass... | ecosystem: Host-associated > Mammals > Digestive...
CAATACATGAATTTACTTTGATTCATGACAAGATTATATATAAAGTAACAGAGAGTGAGGTCATTATAATGAGTTTAGAAAAAGGAAGTTTATCAATTAACTCGGAGAATATTTTTCCAATTATAAAAAAATGGTTATATTCAGACCATGATATATTTTACAGAGAATTAGTATCAAATGGTTGCGATGCTATTACAAAGCTTAAAAAATTATCACTAATAGGTGAGTTTGAGCCAGCAGATGATGAAACATATAAACTAGATATAATAGTTGACCAAGAAGAAAAGACAATTAAGATTATAGATAATGGTATAGGTATGACTGCTGATGAAGTAAAAGAGTATATCAATCAAATTGCTTTTTCAGGAGCGGAGGCATTCCTTGCAGAATATAAAGATAAGACAAATGAAGATCAGATAATAGGTCACTTCGGACTAGGATTCTATTCAGCATTTATGGTAGCTGATAAGGTATCAATTAATACTCTTTCATATAAAGAAGGAGCTAAGGCTGTGTACTGGGAATCTGAAGGTGGAATAGACTTTAGCATGGAAGAAAGTGACAAAGAAACTCGTGGTACAGAGATTACTCTATATCTTAATGAAGATAGCTATGAATTCTGTAATGAATATAGAGCAAGAGAAGTACTTACAAAGTATTGTTCATTTATGCCAGAAGAAATCTTCTTAATCAATGCTAATGCACCTAAAGAAGAAAAAGAAGATAACAATGACAATAAGGAAGAAGTAGTAGATGCTGAAGTTAAAGAAGATGGAACTGCTACAGAAACAGAAGAAAAAGAAGATAAGGAAGATAAAGGACCTAAGCCAATCAACAAAACATTACCATTATGGGCAAAACACCCTAATGATTGTACAGATGACGAATACAAAGATTTCTATAGAGAAGTATTCCATGATTACAAAGAACCATTATTCTGGATACATCTAAATATGGATTATCCATTTAACTTAAAGGGTATCTTATATTTCCCTAAGATTAATACAGAATATGAATCAATTGAAGGAACAATTAAGCTATATAATAACCAAGTATTTATAGCAGATAATATAAAAGAAGTTATACCAGAATTCTTGTTATTATTAAAAGGTGCAATTGATTGTCCAGACCTACCACTTAATGTATCAAGAAGTGCATTACAAAATGATGGATTCGTAAGAAAAATATCAGAATACATCACTAAAAAAGTTGCAGACAAATTAAGTGGAATGTGTAAACTAGATAGAGAAAACTATGAGAAATTCTGGGACGACATTAATCCATTTATCAAATTTGGTTGCTTAAAGGATTCAAAATTTGAAGAAAAGATGAAAGATTATATTATCTTTAAGAACTTAGAAGGAAAATATATCACATTAGGTGATTATATCGGAGAAGATAAGGGTGATAAAGATAATAAGAAATCAATATATTATGTAACTGATGAAGTTCAACAAGGTCAATATATTAAGATGTTTAAAGAAGAAGGACTAGATGCACTTATTCTTACTAACAACATTGACCAACCATTTGTAACATCATTAGAGCAAAAAGATGAAACAATTTCATTTAAGAGAATAGATGCTGAGCTTACTAATAACTTCAAGGAAGAAATTCCAACAGAAGGTGAAGAAGCTGAGAAAATAAAAGAGCTTACAGAAAAACTTACAGATGTATTCAAGAAAAACCTTGATAATGATAAGTTAGAAGTAAAAGTTGAAAAATTCAAAAATGAAAATGTATCTTCAATGATAATTCTTTCAGAAGAATCAAGAAGAATGCAAGATATGATGAAGATGTATAGCATGCCAGGTATGGATAATAACATGTTTGCTGCAAATGGTACATTAGTACTTAATGCTAATAACAAGCTTGTAAAGTATGTTGTAGATAATGAAACAGCTGATGATGTAAAGGTTGTATGTGAGCAATTATATGACTTAGCTATGATAAGTCATGAGCAATTACCAGCTGACAGAATGGCAAAATTTATACAAAGAAGTAATGAAATAATGATGAAATTCATAAATGAATAATAGAATGTTTTTATAAAAAAAATAAAGGCAGGATAGCGTTATACTGTTCTGCCCTTTACTTTTGTTTGCTTTTTTCTTGCAAAAGTAAAAAAAAAGGAATATAATATATAAGATTAATTAAAAAAGGGGCATAATTAGAAAAGATAATAATATATGTAAGAATTTATGTTCAAATAAGATAATGAATGGTCAAGAAAAGGAGATAGTGTAGATATGGGAAAATATTTTGGTACTGATGGTTTTAGAGGAGAGGCAAATGTCAGTCTAAATGTCGAACACGCATTTAAAGTAGGACGTTTTTTAGGGTATCATTATGGAAAAGATCATAAAGCTAGAGTGGTAATAGGAAAAGACACAAGACGTTCAAGTTATATGTTTGAATATGCATTGGTTGCAGGACTTACAGCAAGTGGTGCAGATGTAGCACTTTTGCACGTTACTACAACACCAAGCGTTGCTTATGTTGTTAAAACTGAGGAATTTGATTGTGGTATTATGATATCAGCAAGTCATAATCCATATTGTGATAATGGTATAAAAGTTATTAATGGAAATGGTTGCAAATTAGAAGCAGAAGTAGAAGAACTAATAGAAAAATATATAGATTCACCAACTGATTCTATTCCACTTGCAACAGGTGAGAATATTGGTAGAACAATGGATTATTCTGTTGGTAGACATAGATATATAGGATATCTTATGTCACTTGCAAAAAGATCTTTTAAAAATGTAAGAGTAGGTCTTGACCTTTCTAATGGTTCTGCTACAACAGTTGCAAAAGGCGTATTTGATGCACTAGGTGCTAAAACATACGTTATAAATAATGAGCCAGATGGAACTAATATTAATAATAATTGTGGTTCAACTCATATAGAAGTATTACAAGAGTATGTAAAAGAGAAAAATCTAGATGTAGGATTTGCTTATGATGGTGATGCAGATAGATGTTTTGCAGTAGATGATAAGGGTAATGTAATTGACGGAGATATGATAATGTATCTATGTGGATTATATTTAAAAGAAAAAGGCGAACTAAATGGTAATACTGTAGTAACAACAGTAATGTCTAATTTAGGTTTATATAAGGCTTTTGATAAAAAGGGAATTAACTACGAAAAAACAGTAGTTGGAGATAAATATGTAAATGAGTGTATGGTAAATAACAATTACTCATTAGGTGGAGAACAATCAGGACATATAATCTTTAGTAAATATGCAACTACAGGTGATGGTATATTAACATCACTTATGGTAATGGAAGTTATGCTAGAAAGCAAAATGCCATTATCAACATTACTAAAAGACATAAAGATTTATCCTCAATTATTAGAAAATGTTAAGGTTAAGGATAAAGAAAATGCCCTAGAAGATGAAGATGTTAAAAAAGTAGCCGAAGAAGTAAGTACTGCTCTAGGAACTGACGGTAGATTATTACTTAGAAAAAGTGGTACAGAGGCTCTAATAAGAGTTATGGTAGAGGCTTCAGATGATGAAACTTGTAGAAAATACGTTGATAAGGTAGTAGATGTATTAAAGAAAAAAGGACATTGTCTATAAGAAATAGGTATAAAAAACAAATAAAAAGATATAGCATTTCAAAAATTTATGTGTTATAATGTGGCAATATGAGAACGTGTGACAAAAGTCATTTTAAAATAGCATATTGGAATATTTGTATAATAAAAGGTGGTTGTCTGATTTGGAAGTATACTTTTTTTATTAACAAATTAGATATGAAATGCTTAGTCGAAGTGACAAAATTTGTTTTATAAAAATATAAGAAAAGTTATAGTACGATATGTACTTGATGATTTAAGGAGGAAATATAAACATGAGTTTAACAGTTGAAATGCTAGAAGAAAAAAACATGGCAAAATTAACAATCGAGGTAGCAAAGGAAGAATTTGAAGGAGCATTAGAAAAAGCATATCAAAAAAGAAAAGGATCATTAACAGTTCAAGGATTTAGAAAAGGAAAAGCACCACGTAACATTATTGAAAAATTCTATGGTGAAGAAGTTTTCTATGAAGATGCAGCTAATATAGTAATGCCAGAAGCTTATGACAAAGAATTAAAGGAATGTGATCTTGATATAGTTTCACAACCAGATATAGATGTAGTTCAAATTGGTAAAAATAAAGCATTTATATTCACAGCAACAGTAGCTGTAAAACCTGAAGTTGAATTAGGTGATTACAAGAAAATCAAAGTTGAAAAAACTGAAATAGAAGTAACTGAAGAAGAAATCACTAAAAAAATCGATCTTGCAAGAGAACAAAACGCAAGAATAGTATCTGTTGAAAGACCAGCTAAAAAAGGCGATATCGCAGTTATTGACTTTGAAGGATTTATAGACGATGTTGCTTTTGAAGGTGGAAAAGGAACAGATCATGAATTAGAATTAGGTTCAGGATCATTTATCGATAACTTTGAAGATCAAATCGTTGATAAAAACGTAAATGATAAATTTGATGTAAATGTAACATTCCCAGAAAACTATCAAGCAAAAGAATTAGCAGGTAAACCAGCTGTATTCAAAGTTGAATTAAAAGAAATAAAAGAAAAACAATTACCAGAATTAGATGAAGAATTTGTTCAAGATGTATCTGAATTTGATACAGTTGATGAATATAAAGCTGATATTGAAAAATCAATAAAAGAAGCTAAAACAAATGAAGCAAAAGTTCAAAAAGAAGAAGCTGTTATGAAAGCAGTTATTGAAAATGCTAAAATGGATATTCCAAAAGCAATGAAAGAAACTCAAGAAAAACAACTTGTAGAAGATTTCTCAAGAAGACTTCAAGGAAGTGGATTAACTCTTGAACAATATATTCAATTCACAGGAATGGATAAGAAAAAATTCATGGAATCTATTTCAGAGCAAGCTATTAAGAGAATTCAAAGCAGATTAGTTCTTGAGGCTATTGTTAAGGCTGAGAATATCGAAGTTTCTGAAGAAGAATATGAAGATGGACTTAAGAAAATGGCTGAAACATACAAAACTGAAGTTGATAACATTAAAAATATGTTAACTGACAAAGATATAGAGAGCATTAAGCTTGATCTTGCAGTACAAAAAGCAGTTGATTTAGTTGTTGAGGCAGCAGTAGAAGAATAATTGTAGTAAAAACTATTTGAAATTACTTATATCTATTGCAAAAAATGACGATAAGCATTAGAGAGGATTATTTTTAGTTTTTCCTACATATCAAATAAGTGACGTAAAATTAGGAGGATTAGAAGATGAGTTTAGTACCTTACGTTGTTGAACAGACTAATAAAGGTGAAAGAACCTATGATATTTATTCAAGATTATTAAAAGACAGAATTGTCATGTTAACTGAAGATGTAAATCCAGCGTCAGCAAGTGTTATTGTTGCACAATTGTTGTTCTTAGAGTCAGAAGATCCAGGTAAAGATATAAACTTTTATATCAACAGTCCAGGTGGATCAGTAACTGATGGTTGGGCAATATATGATACAATGCAATACATTAAATGTGACGTATCTACTATATGTATGGGATTAGCAGCAAGTATGGGTGCTTTCTTACTTGCAGGTGGTGCAAAAGGTAAAAGATATGCTCTACCTAATGCTGAAATTATGATTCACCAACCATCAGGTGGTGCAAAAGGTCAAGCAACAGATATACAAATAGTTGCTGATAACATTTTAAAAACAAAACAAAAATTGAATGAAACATTAGCTGAAAATACAGGAAAACCTTTAGATGTTATTGCGAAAGATGTTGAGAGAGATTTCTATATGTCTGCAGCAGAAGCTAAAGAATATGGATTGATTGATAATGTTATTTCTAAAAGATAGGCATGTGCCTAAAGTATTATAAAATATTATTAGAGTGAAGTTGAGGTGATTTTGCAGTGGCATCAAAGACATCAGATGATAAAAAGCAATTAAGATGTTCATTTTGTAATAAAACACAAGATCAAGTTAAAAAGCTTATAGCAGGTCCTAATGTTTATATATGTGATGAATGCATCGATATATGTGCTGAAATAATCGAGGAAGAATTTTCAGATGATTTTGATTCAGAGACAGGCATCAATTTGTTAAAACCAGCAGAGATAAAAGACTTCTTAGATGATTATGTAATAGGTCAAGATGAGGCTAAAAAGGTTTTATCTGTTGCAGTATATAATCACTATAAGAGAGTTTTAGCAGAAAAAAGCTTAGATGTCGAATTACAAAAGAGTAATATTATTATGGTTGGACCTACGGGTTCAGGTAAAACATATCTTGCTCAAACATTAGCTAAGCTACTTAATGTTCCATTTGCTATAGCTGATGCAACAGCTCTTACAGAGGCAGGTTATGTAGGTGAAGATGTTGAAAATATTTTGCTTAAGATAATACAAGCAGCTGATTATGACGTTGATAGAGCAAGTTATGGTATTATTTATATAGATGAGATCGATAAGATTACTAGAAAGAGCGAAAATACTTCAATAACAAGAGATGTTTCAGGAGAAGGTGTACAACAAGCACTTCTTAAGATACTTGAAGGAACAGTTGCAAGTGTCCCACCTCAAGGTGGTAGAAAACATCCACATCAAGAGTTTATACAAATAGATACTACAAATATCTTGTTTATTTGTGGTGGAGCATTTGATGGCCTTGAAAAGATTATAGAAGCAAGAACAGGTAAGAAATCTATAGGATTTAATGCGCAAATAGCTGATATTGAAAAGAAAAATGTCGGTGAATTATTTAAACAAGTATTACCTCAAGATTTTGTAAAATATGGTATTATACCAGAGTTTGTAGGACGTGTTCCTGTTTCTGTAGGTCTTGATTTGCTAGATGAAGAGGCATTAGTTAAGATTTTATCGAAACCAAAGAATGCTATTTTGAAACAATACAAGAAATTATTCGAATTAGATGGTGTAGAGCTTGAAATAGAAGATGATGCTCTTACAGCAATAGCACATATGGCTGTAGAACGTGAGATAGGTGCTAGAGGACTAAGAGCTATTATGGAGTCTGTAATGATGGATTCTATGTTTACAATACCTTCTGACAGCAAGGTTGTAAAATGTATTATTACAAAAGAATCAGTTGAAGGAAAAGGAAAGCCAAAATTAGAGTATAATGATGAGCCTACTACTAAAAAACCTTTAACCAAAAGAACTTCAAAAGTTACTACAGGTAATGAAATAGCATAAAAATAGTATTTCTATATCAGTAATTTTTATAGAAAGTACGTCTAATAGAAGTTTGATAATTCGACAGTGCTTTTAGCACTGTCGAATTGCATTAATGAGGTGATTACTATGGGTGATAATATAAAATCAATGCCTATAGTGGCGTTGAATGGAATTACAGTCCTTCCTAATATGCTTATTCATTTTGATATTAGAAAAGAAGAAATAATAAACATGGTTAGTGAGGCTATGAAAAATGGACAAAATATTTTTGTTGTAACAAAAAGAAATGAAGAATTAGATGAACCTACAGATTTAAGTGACTTGTTTGAGGTAGGAACAATTGTTGCTATAAGACAGATAATTAAGATAACTAATAACAATATAAGGGTAATGGTAGAAGGATTAGAAAAAGCATATCTTAGACATATGAATCAAACTAGCCCTGTATTGTATGGTGATATAGAGATTGTAAAAGATACAAGTCTTGATGACTTATCAGATGTTGAGAAAAAGGCAATGGTACGTGCCTTAAAAGATTTGATTGATAGTTATGCAAGAGAAATGGAAAAGTTTAGTAAGGATACACTGTTAAAATTAAAAAGAATTAGAAAATTAGATTTGCTTATTTCTGAGACAGCGAACAAGATACCATTAGCATTAGAAGACAAGCAAGAGATATTAGAAGCAGATAATATGTTAGATACATATGCTGCTCTTTCATATTGTATTACGCAAGAAATAGAAATTAGTAGATTAAAAAAAGATTTGCAACTAAAGGTAAAAGAAAGTATTGATAAAGGACAAAAAGACTATATACTTAGAGAGCAATTAAAAGTAATTAGACAAGAATTAGGAGAAGACGGTACTGGTAGTGACGCTAAAAAGTATTTAAGTGAAATAGATGAATTAGAGGCTAGTGATAAGGTTAAGAAAAAAATTAAAAGAGAAGTTGACAAATTCAAAAACTTATCTTCAAATTCTTCGGAGAGTGCAGTTATTAGAGGTTATATTGAAACACTTCTTTCTATGCCATGGGATAAAAGAAGTGAGGACTCAAATAATGTAAAGAATGCAGCTAAGATTCTTAATACTCAACACTATGGTTTGAAAAAAGTTAAGGAAAGAATACTAGAATTTTTAGCAGTAAGACAAATTATGGACAAGCCAGACACACCAATTATATGTCTTGTTGGTCCTCCTGGTACAGGTAAAACTTCAATAGCTAAGTCTGTTGCACAAGCACTTAAAAAAGAGTATGTAAGAATATGTCTAGGCGGTGTAAAAGACGAATCAGAGATAAGAGGACACAGAAGAACTTATGTAGGTTCTATGCCAGGTAGAATAGCCGTTGGTATCAAAAATGCAGGTGTTAAAAATCCTCTTATGCTACTTGATGAGATAGATAAGGTAGGAAGTGATTTTAAGGGTGATGTATCTTCAGCACTTCTTGAAGTCTTAGATTCTGAACAAAACGATAAGTTTTCAGATCATTATATAGAGATACCTATTGATTTGTCAGAGGTTTTATTTATAGCAACTGCAAATGATGCAGGTGCGATTCCAAAACCATTACTTGATAGAATGGAAATCATATATGTAAGCAGTTATACTTACAATGAGAAAAATCATATAGCAAGAGAATATCTTGTTAAAAAACAACTTAAGAAAAATGGACTTAAAAAAACTGATCTTGTATTTACATCAAAGGCAATAGATAAGATTATTCAAGGATATACGAAAGAAGCAGGTG
>Ga0352977_1017569_pt1 | contig 8797 bp, 3 predicted proteins | sample Cowrumwitchgrass_2_FD_205946 | JGI IMG/M metagenome (GOLD analysis project Ga0352977, IMG submission 205946) | Metatranscriptome of Cow rumen microbial communities from the University of Illinois at Urbana-Champaign, USA - Cow X-1 switchgrass... | ecosystem: Host-associated > Mammals > Digestive...
CAACACCTAAATTTTACTATTATGAAAAAGTTTATTATGATGTTCGCACAGTGGTTGATACCCTGTCTGTTGGTCGCTCAGAGCGGCGATTTCTGCAATTTTTACATCAGGAGCGGTTTCGACTCCGAATGTATCATTACTAACTACAAACCGGACGATGCTCCCCAAGCTTTCTACGATGAGCACCAGTGTCTGGTCGCTTGTCGAGGGTCTCAAGTCATCTACAGCATAGTCGGACTGCCATCGGGCGCAACCTACGACTGGGCTGTCTCTGGCGCCGATTCCTACACCACAAACACTGGCGACAACACCATTACTGTCAACTGGTCAGAAAGTGCCGGTATCGGAACTCTTATCCTTTCGGTTTACGGTCAGGACGATGAGTTCTGCGAAAAGCAGCTCTGCGTTGACCTTGTTGAAAGACCTGTCGCTGGAATACTCTCAAATCCTGTCGAAGCGGGATATACCCCATCGGGCGTAAAATACATCGATGTCTGCGACGACCAGGAAATCCAGTTCTACGACCGCTCAACATCGCCATCCGATTCTCCGATTGTTGGCTACTACTGGCGTGTCGGAAACGAAACTTCTTCCACGCAGAACTTTACTTTTGTCGCGGATTGTAACACATACGGACCTTCTGCGACCATAGTGCATTATGTCGTAAACGAATGCGGATGCGAGGATTCCGTAATGTATATCGTCAATATTTCAAAATACCCGAGACTTAATGTCGATTGCTTTGGTACTGCATGCGAGAATACTTCAGCTACTTACCACGCTACAAGTTCCTGCACCGACTATATCTGGTATGTGGATGGAGGTCACATACAGGACGGTCAGGGTACTAGTTCGCTCACCGTTATGTGGGATGACATTGATAATGGTTACGGTTACATAGCCCTCGACGGTACGGCCTGTGGTCAGGAAGTATGCCCATATCTTACCTATCTGCCAATACCTGTAATCTCCGACAACGCCGAGATACAGGGACCCGATGTGGTGTGCATAGGCGATATGGTATATTATGAGCTTCCGCTATGGGCTTCTACTGCCTACACTTGGAATATTTCACCTCCCGGATATACTACATATTCATCAGGTCATAGGCACAAACTATTGGTAAAGTTCAATTATCCTGGCACATATACCATTAATTGTAACTACAACTGCTCTTTCCTCGATTGTGGCGGCACCGCACAGTCTAAGACAGTGATCGTTACAAAGTCGTTTGAAATTTTAGCAGACAACGAAGCCTGTGTCGGTGAATCTGTAAATTTCTCTACAGGTTATCCTGCCCCTGATGTCTTCGACTGGACTATTTACCAGAACGGTACTGCAATATATACCCAGACAGCAAACAATATAAACTATACATTTAATACTGCTGGAGGATATACCGTTGAGGCATATAACCCCAACTTCTGCAATACAGCCTATTTCTCCATAAACATAAACGCATTGCCTCCTGCTCCGCAGCCCGATGTCACAGATTGGACAAACCGTGTGTGCCTGAACAACGGCTATGAGTACAGCGCAACGCCATCTTCGCCCGAATATTATCTGCACTGGAGTGCAACCTGTGTCGACCCGTCTCAGTTCGATGGAAACGACTACAATGTGAGCATCCAGAGTCTGCCTTGCACGATTAATCTTCAACAAGTAAATAGGAGCACCGGCTGTGTTTCATCGGCTTACCAGTATCAACTTACGCAGTTTGTTCCCCAGACCATCAACTGGCCTACATACGCAGTTTGCGCCAACGACCAGTTTACTATGTCTGTCACGCCCGAAAGCGGTGTACTGCTCGAATGGAGCATTCCATCTGCCTCCTCGTATATGGCAAGCATAGTGAGCGACAGGTATTCAAATTCAATTACCGTGCAGACTAACGGGCAACCTGGCATATTCAATATGCTACTTAAACGCATATTTTGTGACACATTCACCTACGACACAATTCCTGTAACCATCAAGCCCTATATTATCCCGGCAATCACTTTGCCAAAGAATGTCTGCCAGTATTCAACTGTAGCAATAAGTGCCAGCAATACGGAACAGATACAGGGTGTCTGGACGCTCGTAATAGAGGGCAACACATACACCTACACAGGATTGCCGTCGGGTGCGACTTGGAACTACACCTTCAACAATTCGGGGACAATTCCTATTTCGTTAAGTTTCTCGCCCCTTGACTGTCCGCAGACTTATGTGACGGTTGAAAGGCTTGATGTTACTGCGGCTCCGCAGTTCTCGTTAAGTTATCACGAAATCACGCCTGATGCGTTGTACGAACTTAACGCCACATTGCTTGAACCCAACGCTGTTGGATACTCCTACAGCTGGAGCGACGGACACACTACTCAGCAGTTCTTGTACGCAGGGGCTTATTTCTCATACTCATGTACGGTTACCGACAACACAACAGGCTGTACAAATGCAAAGGCAGTATCGCGTCCACAACCTACCGACTGCGCATACAGGGAAGACACAATCTATATATCGGGCAGTTGTTCTAGCCGTACATTTGTACGACCTAATGCAATCGGCAATATAACTTGGATGTTCGAGCAGAATGCCTCTACACCGCAGTTTACCACATCGGGCACAAACAATAACACTTGCAATGCTACATTTACCGATGCCGGCTACTACAGGGTATATGCAGTGCGTACAGTTGGCGACTGCGAATACTATAACGACAGGGAGTTCTACATTCCGCTTATAGCAAGGATGAACATACAGTATATATGCGGTTCAACATCTGGTACTGATATTGCTCTTGTTCTGCAGAACACCAGCGACTTTATGTCTGGAACTACAATAAATTCTGTTACTTGGTATGTCGATGGCATTCTTGTAAGTACCCCATACGGTCATCCTGTAACCTCTGGCACACATACCATTACCCTTACCGTAAACTACACCTACAATGGTGTTACCGAATCCTGCTCGGCAACAAAGACTGTAACATACAACAGAGGTACGACAGCATTTACTGTATCTCCTGGACCATATTGTAGCGAAACAGGAATACAGTTTACCGACAATTCCACAAACGCTGTATCTTGGAACTGGCAGTTTAGCAATAGTATTAGTTATGCAGAAAATCATACTCAAAGTCCCGAACAGAGTTTTGTTAACAACATAGGTTCTCCTTTGTTTACTCAAGTTGTACTTACCACTTATGACCATATTGGCTGTCACTCAATTGCAGCAAATAGTTTTTACATAAACCAAAACACCTTGGTAGGAAATATTGGCACACAGCAAAGTTCTGTATGTTATGGCAATCCTTGGCCTATTAGTTTCAATCATATAGGGATGCCGTCTACAAGTCCTGTTTATCACTGGCACGAAACAAACCAGACAACCTATGTAGCAACTAACAATTTCTACGAAACTGGTTCTTACTATGTGCGTGTAACAGATAATAATGGTTGTGCTACGCAAAGTAAATGGGAAAACATTTGCTTCAAGTCGCTTCCTGTCGCTGATATTTTTGGGGATTCTGATTTCTGCCCCGATGGTACAATAACTCTTATTGGTGAATCTGGCGACAACACATACCAGTGGACAGGCTTGGGCGCTTCGCCAATTTCAACCGCCAATTTGAACTACGACATTACGGCTAACAATCTGTTGCCAGGCAACTACACACTAACCCTCACCGTAACCAAGGACGGATGTAGCAGTACCGACACCAAGGCTATTACCGTACATTCGGCACCTGCAGCACCGAACATTGGTTTTGGCACAAACAGTTGTCTGCATATTCCACCGGTAAACCTTATCAGTACTGCAAGTCTGAACCTTAACTGGAGTACTGGCGATTATGGCACTTCTACCGAAACATACAACTCGGGCTACCACACGGCATACTATACCGACCCCACTACGGGCTGTCATTCTGCCAATGCAGTGATAGATGTTCCAAAGCCACCAGACTTCAACGAATTGATGTCAGGCTGCTTCTGGTTCTGCAAGGAAGATATGCCGAGGGAGGTTCTTGGTCCATTGGGAGAGTTCAATCCTTGGAAATGGTATAGGAACAATACTGCAATACAATATGGCTATGGGTGGATTAATAATCCTCTAAATGTCCCGACATTCGGAACATATTTCCTCGATGTTGTATATGGCGGTTCATGCAGTGCCTCATCTGACAATCTTGTTGTAAAGCAGAAAAAAATCTGCGATTCGTGCAACATCGAGATCAGTCTCAATGCTGGTCCTTGGTGCGTGGTCAAGGATTGCAACTTGAGGTTGCAATTCTACTTGAACATATACAACCCCGGCTTAAACAGTGCAACTCTGCAGAGTGTGACTTCACCAAGCCTAGGAACCCTTTATACGCCTTATCTGCCCACCGTAATACCTGCTGGTACAACATCGTCCATTCTTTTCGAAATGGACATCACGGAGTTTGAACCGGAGGATATGTATATGGAACTTATGTTCTACGACGGTACAGGAAGGCTATGCATATCGCATTTCTCACTCAACCTTTCGAGTGTGCTCCAGTCTTGTCTGGTTACAGGTTGTAGCGTCTCCGTTGACGATTTCAGTTATTTGTCTGGTCTTTCGTCTTCGGGAATGTCCTACTACCAGTACTTGCTGTACACGCTTACGGGGATGAGCAATGTAAGGCTTTATAGCGATGATGTCACCATAATAGATGTCAACTACAACTCTTCGACAGGTGCAATAAGCGGACTTATTTCAATAACTCCGCTCGAACTCCAGCAACTTATCGACAGCAGTCGCAATATCTGCTTTAGAATGTATGCTTGCCGAAACGGCGATATATGTAGAACCGAGTTCTGCATACCCGCTTCTATGCTTTCTGTCATCGGAAACAAGTCTGTTGCCACAAATGATGACGAGGTGGAAATAGGCGGTTCATTGCACGATGTTATAAACTCATACGCTACCGACTTCTGCCTGTATCCAAATCCAGCCACCTCATCGGTCAGCATATCTGGCGACAATTTCAGCCGTGCCACTGTAATCGATATGGGCGGTAGGGTTGTGATGGAAGTTTACGACACCACATTCAACATTGGAACGCTCCGCAACGGCGAATACATTGTAAAGGTAATCAGCCTCGACGGTGCAATCCAGTACCTAAAACTTATAAAACGATGATATACAAACACAAACAACTTTCTACGAAACTTGTGGGAGCGGATTTCTCCGCTCCCCGAGCTTCGTTTCTTTCTTTGCTCCCTGCCTGTGCTGAGCGGAGTCGAAGCATCGAAGTGTCATTGTATCATCATATCAAATTTTCAAACCACCTCAAACCATCTCAAACAACATCATTATGTCGAAGTGTCATTGTATCAAAATGTCAAATCTTCAAATCATCAAATCATCAAATCTTCAAATCGTCAAATTTTCAAATCATCAAATAATTAATCGTATGAGAAAAATATTTTTATCCCTAATCCTAGCAATTTCATTCATTCCATTCTCTTCCGCCCAGGAATGGCAGTGGGCAAAGCGTTTTGGCGGTTCAAATGGTCCGTCCGGATTGAACAACCATCCCCACCACCTTGTCCTTGATGACTATGGCAATGCCTATATGTATGGCACCTACGGTGCTGGAACTCAATTCAACGGCGAGAACCTGCAATTATTTGCCGACTATGCCTGTGGTTCATTTGTCGCCAAGTTCGACTGCAACGGCAATGTCGTATGGCACAAGGCAATAGCGCGAACACAAAACGAAGATTGTAGTGCCCAATATATGGTATTAAAGGACAACCGCTTGTATCTGCAGGGGACGGTACACATGCAGCCATACGAACCAATATGGTTTCTTGATACGGTTGTTTCTGGCAGTTCCTTGTCTTATCATTATCCAGACAATACTTTCCCTTGGATTTCAAACAATTACTATACTTATATGATGGTATTTGACCTTGATGGCAATATGCTTGACTATGATTTGTTCGCATTATACAAGGAAGACTTTTACAGTTACGATGGTATATACACAGGTATGAGAACATATCATTTGTTTGACCTACCAGGTGATGTTAGCAAAACAGTTCCGTTTGCAATTGACGATCAGCACAACTATTATATGTTGTCAAGATGGAGATGTGACGGTATGCCGGATAGTCTCGGCAATATTATACCGCAGAAAATGGTATTAAAGCACAATGGCGTGGACATTACCGACACCTTAATGCCCGAAGATACCAAGTATATTTACCGCTTGGAAAAGTTCGACAGGAATTTCAATCATCAATATTCAAAACCATTGGTTGTAAATATAAGTGATGAAAACTACACAGGGTTTGAGATGCTTTTTAGTGATATGAGTATTGATGCAAACGGAAATATATACATATCTGGATACGCAAAATTTAATTATGGCAATGGGGTTGTGCCGTCATCCATACCTATTGATATCGAATTTTCCAACAACAATCATATGTATTTTTATAATAATCATTTTCTAGATTATACAAATTATTTTGACCAAGCTTTTATTATGAAACTTAACAATGAAGGCGATGTGTTATGGGTAAGGCATCCTAGAAATTATGGAGAGGCTTCTGCAAGCGAATTTTATTCACATCTTCTTGATGAAACGACAGGAAACATTTTTATAACAGGAATTGGCACTCCTGTTTCTCGTTATAACGCCAATTTAATGACTATATTCGGAGAATCAGACACATTGGTAAACAATTATAGTGGAACTTTGCAAGGACCATATACAGGTTATATTGTTTGTTATGATACGACAGGCAATTACAAGTGGTATCAAACTCTTAATAGTTATACTTGTAGTATTGGCAGTTTAGCAAAATATAACGACAAAACAATTGCTGGAGTTGGATGGAGTATGGATTTCACTTATGGAGAAACTATCTATTATCCCAATGCTCAAAATCTTGGTTTCTCTATGTGCCAATGGGATAGGCAGGGAAATATGACAGACGCAATGCAAGTATATCGCGTTGGTTATCAGCATAACACTCCGTACGACACTCGCATAAATTCACTTGGCGACATATATACGGCTGGCGTTTACGATGGTTCTATTGCCTTTGGTCAGGATACTCTCTATGATCCAAATAGCGGTGATATGTTTCTAGCCAAGTTCGGCTATTCCTGCCCCACATACATTTACGATACCGCCACCTATTGCTATGGCGAGGTAGTGCAGGGCGTAACCTTTACCGCCTCGGGCGATTACACATTTGCATATCCCGAGGGCGCTCAGGAGTTCGACAGCATTGTGCTTGTCCACGCCACCGTATTGCCGCCGCTCACTATCGGGCTTAGCGATACTACCGTTTGCACCGCCCAGCAGTTCTATTTGGATGCCTGTGGCGAGTTCGATTCCTACCAGTGGAGCACAGGCGGCACCGGCTGCACCGAAATGCTTCAGTTCGACAATGCTTGTACACAAAGCGTAAGCCTTACCGTCACCCGTGGCGAATGCTCTGCCACCCGTACCATCAGCATTACCGCGCAGGTCTGCGACGGCATCACCGAGCCTACAGCCACGGCAATGTCGCTCTACCCGAATCCCGCCAGCGATATTGTTTCCATCTTCGGTGATGGTTTCGTCAGCGCCACCGTCATCGACCTTACAGGTCGCATCGTCCTCCATTCCACCTCTATGCAACTCGACCTTTCCGCCCTTCGCCCCGGCGAATACATCGTAAAGGTCTCAAGAATAACCGGCGAAGTGGAGGATTTGAAATTGGTTAAGGAATAATAAAAAAGATTGTTCATTATCAAATAGGCACACGTTTGAATATTAATTATGTGTTGTATCATAAAACTTTTTTAATATGGAAGAAGAAATCAAAATGGAAATGGAAAAGGAAATGAAACATCTCGAATTTGTTCAAAATGTAATTACGCGTATGAATACCAATTCTTTTCAAGTTAAAGGTTGGGCAATAACTATTGTGTCCGCATTGTTGGCATTATTCGCCAATAGTTCAAATAGCATATACATTTTTGTTGCCATTGTACCAACACTAGTTTTTTGGTTTTTAGATGCATATTATCTGCTGCAGGAACGAAAATTTAGAGGTCTTTATAATGATATTATAGACAAAAAAGTAGATTCATTTTACATGCCGATATGCAATTACAAATACGACAAAAAAGACAGCAATAGTAAAAAATATTGTTATTGGAATGTGTTCAAATCTACGACTATAGCTCCTTTATATGGTGTCCTTATTTTAGGATTAATCACAGGCGGCATTTTATTAGAAGTGTTTAACTAGATTAAAATTATCAATATGACTAAAAGAAGAGTTTTTTACAGTTTCCATTACAAAGATGTAATGAGAGTTGCTCAGATAAGAAATATCGGAGCTATTGAAGACAATAAACCTGTCTCTGAAAATGAATGGGAAGAAGTTAAAAATAAAGGTAAGGCTGCCATTGAAGAATGGATTGATGAAAATATGAATTATCGATCTTGTGTTATTGTCCTTGTTGGCGAAGAAACAGCGCAACGAGAATGGGTAAAATATGAAATAAAAAAGGCATGGGAAGATGGCAAAGGACTTTTAGGAATATATATCCATAATATTAAAGATCCGTCGCAATGCAGACTTGGACGTAGTGGTAAATGCAATAAAGGAGACAATCCTTTTGAGCAATTCTATTTAGATAAAAAAAAACTATCCAATATTGTAAAATGTTATAATCCCGATTGTAGAGATGCATATAATGATATAAAAGATAATCTTGAAAATTGGATTGAAGAAGCAATAGAAATAAGAAATCAATACCCCAAATAGGTATCCGCAAC
>Ga0352977_1013417_pt1 | contig 8783 bp, 7 predicted proteins | sample Cowrumwitchgrass_2_FD_205946 | JGI IMG/M metagenome (GOLD analysis project Ga0352977, IMG submission 205946) | Metatranscriptome of Cow rumen microbial communities from the University of Illinois at Urbana-Champaign, USA - Cow X-1 switchgrass... | ecosystem: Host-associated > Mammals > Digestive...
TGTTAGTTATTGTGATAATTTTGAAAAATACTTTAAATTTATTTTGTTATTTGGTACAATACTAAAGATATACATTTTAGATGAAAGTAGGTTAGAACATGGCAATAAGAAATATTAGAATAATGGGAGATCCCATTTTAAATAAAAAATCAAGAGAGATAAAAGAAATTACACCAAAGATTGAAGAATTAATAGAGGATATGTTTGAAACAATGTATAAAGCAAATGGAGTAGGACTTGCAGGTGTTCAGGTAGGTGTTCTAAAAAGAATAGTAGTAATAGATGTTTCTGAAGAAAGAAACGAGCCATTATTACTTATCAATCCTGTTATTATTGAAGAGTCTGATAGCCAAACAGGAGATGAAGGTTGTCTAAGTGTTCCAAACAAATCAGGAACAGTTACAAGACCTAATTATGTAAAGGTAAAAGCATATGATAAAGAATTAAAGGAATTTGAGATAGAAGGAAGCGAACTTTTAGCAAGAGCACTTTGTCACGAGATAGATCATCTTGATGGACATTTATATGTGGAAAAGGTTGAAGGAGAGCTTATTTCTTATGATGAAAATGTCAATGAAAATATAGATGAAAATTTAGAATAAAACTAGTTTAATATATTTGAGCATTAAGAAGGTGAAATAATGAAAGTCTTGTTTATGGGAACACCTGATTTTAGTGTTCCAACATTAGAAGAATTAATAAAAAACGATTATGAAGTTGTGGGTGTAGTTACACAACCAGATAAACCAAAGGGAAGAGGTAAAACAATAACAACACTTCCTACACCAGTTAAGGTATGTGCTAATAAGTATGACATACCGGTATACCAACCAAAAAAGATAAAAGATGAAGAATTTATAGAAAATGTCCTTAAAAAACTAGACTTTGATGTAATAGTAGTAGTTGCTTTTGGACAGATCTTATCTAGTGAAATACTTAATATGCCAAAGTATGGGTGTATAAACGTTCACTCGTCACTGCTACCTAAGTATAGAGGGGCAGCACCAATTCAATGGGCGATTATAAATGGAGAGAGTAAAACAGGTGTAACAACCATGTATATGGACGAGGGGCTAGATACAGGAGATATATTACTTCAAAGTGAAATAGATATAAAAGATGATGAAACAGGTGAGAGCCTACATGATAAATTGGCTGATTTAGGAGCAAAGTTATTAATAACTACACTTACTAAATTACAAAATGAAGGTATCACAAGAACTAAGCAAGATGAAAGTATGGCAAGCTATGTAGGTATGCTTAATAAAAAGCATGGTAAGCTTGATTTTGATAAATCAGCAATTGAGCTAGAAAGGCTAATAAGAGGAGTTACTCCTTGGCCAAGTGCATATACTACATATAATGGTAAAATGCTTAAGATATGGAAAGCAAGAGTAATAGATAAAGAGTATGATAAAAAAGACTCTTTTGTTAATGGACAAATAGTTGATATTACTGACGAGTCTATAATTATAAAAACACAAAAAGGATATCTTGAATGTTTAGAAGTACAGCTAGAAGGTAAAAAAAGAATGGCTGTTGATGGCTTTTTAAGAGGTAATAAGATAGACATTGGTACAATATTTGGAAAGTGAGGAAGTTTTGCGTGGAAAATGATATAAGAATGATAGCTTTAATGACCTTAGTTGATGTGCTTGAAAATGATAAGTATAGTCATATAGTTATTAATGAAGTCCTAAAAAAATATCAATATATGAGTAAAACTAATAGAGCTTTTTTTAAAAGATTAACTGAAGGAACAATTGAGTATAAGATACAATTAGATTATATTATAGATTGCTTTTCAAATACACCTTCAAAAAAGATGAAGCCTATTATTAGAAACATTTTAAGAATGTCAGTTTATCAAATAAAGTATATGGATAGTGTACCAACAAGTGCAGCATGTAATGAGGCTGTAAAACTTGCTAAGAAAAAAGGTTTTTATAATCTAAAAGGTTTTGTAAATGGAGTACTAAGAAATATAGCAAGAAATATTGATAATATCAAATATCCAGACAAAGAAAAAGATAAAGTTAAGTATTTGTCTGTAATGTATTCTACTCCAGAATGGATTATAAAAAAATGGTTAAGTGATTATGGAAGTGATATAACAAAGCAGATATTAAAGGCATCTTTTAGTAAAAAGAAAACTACAATATGTCTTAATACAAATAAAACTACAAAAGATAAATTAATTGATGATTTGAAAAAAGAATCTATTAAGTATGAAGAGTGTGAGTACATTAAGAATGCTTTAAGGATTGAAGATTATGATTATATAAGTAAGTTATCTTCATTCAAAGATGGTGATTTTTTTGTACAAGATGAAAGTTCTATGATAGCAGTAGAATCAGCTGGAATAGATACTATAAAAGGTGATAACATTTTAATTGTTGATGTATGTGCAGCACCCGGTGGTAAAACCATGTATGCATCATGCAAATTAAAAGATAGAGGTGAGATTATATCAAGGGATATTAGTGAATATAAGACATCTTTAATAAATGATAATATAAAAAGATGTGACTTTAACAATGTTAAAGTTCAAGTACAAGATGCACTAATATTAGATGAGGAGTTGATAAACAAAGCAGATTTAGTTATAGCTGATTTGCCTTGTTCAGGTCTAGGTGTTATAGGGCAAAAAGCCGATATCAAATACAAAACATCAAAAAACGTCCTAGAAGAGCTTGTACAGTTGCAAAAAGACATTCTAAATGTTGTAAAACAATATGTTAAACCAAATGGAGTGTTGCTTTATAGTACCTGTACTATAAACATTGACGAAAATGAAAAAAATGTTGAATGGTTTACAAAAGAAAACAAAGATTTTAAACTTGAAAGTTTAGATGATTATATTTCTAAAAAAGTACAAAGTAAAACAAGTAAAAAAGGATATCTTCAATTGTTTCCTCAAAATGAGACGATAGATGGCTTTTTTATGGCGAGATTTAGAAAAATACAGTGTTAGATTTTACAAAACGAGGTTACTATGATGGAAAAAAGAGATATTATGTCGTATAATTTAGAAGAATTACAAACTGAAATTATTAGTTTAGGTCATAAGTCTTTTAGGGCAAAGCAAGTTTATGAATGGCTTCATAAAAAGCATATAGAAAGCTTTGATGAAATGACTAATATACCAAAAGGCTTAAAAGAAGAATTAAGTAAAAACTACGATATATATATTCCTAAAATTATAAAAGTATACAGTTCAAAACTTGATGGGACCCGCAAATATTTATTTAGACTTCATGATGACAAAGTGATTGAAAGTGTACTTATGAGGTATAAGCATGGTAATAGTGTTTGTATTTCTTCTCAAGTGGGTTGTAGAATGGGATGTAAGTTTTGCGCTTCTACTATAGATGGACTTGAGAGGAATCTTACAGCATCAGAGATGCTAGGTCAAATATATATGATACAAAAAGAAACTAATGAAAGAGTAAGTAACGTTGTAATAATGGGCTCTGGAGAGCCATTTGATAATTATGATAATTTTTTAAAATTTATATCAATGGTTACAGGTGAAGATGGGATAAATATAAGTGCGAGAAACATAACAGTTTCGACTTGTGGACTAGTAGATAAAATAAGAGAACTTGCAGATAAAAATTTGCAAATAACGTTAGCAATATCTCTTCATTCACCAACAGATGAATTAAGAAAAGAGATTATGCCTATTGCTAACAAATATGAAATAGCTGATATTATTGAAGCTTGTAAGTATTATTTTAGTAAGACAAAAAGAAGAATATCATTCGAATATAGCTTAATAAAAGATGTAAATGACACTAAAGAGTGTGCAAAGAGGCTGTCAGATCTAATAAAAGGTATGAATGTACATGTAAATTTGATACCAGTAAACCCCATAAAAGAAAGAAATTATATTCATTCTGATATGGAATTTATTCAAAATTTCAAAAATATACTTGAAAAATATAAAATTAATGTTACTATTAGAAGAGAAATGGGTGCTGATATTAATGCAGCGTGTGGACAGCTTAGAAAAAGCTATATAGATGAACATAAAGATTATTAGGGGTGTAGGTTATGAAATCATACTCTATTACAGACATAGGAAATAAAAGAAAGATTAATCAAGACTATTTGTTTTGTCAAAACGATAATGTTGGAAATCTTCCCAACCTATATATAGTTGCTGATGGTATGGGTGGACATAATGCAGGAGACTATGCTTCTAGAGCTTGTATAAATAATGTAGTTGCATTTATAAAAGAGCACTTTGAAGAATATGTCACACCTATAAGCATGCTTAGAGAGGCTATAGCCAATGCGAATGCTAGCCTAATAAAAGAGGCAAAAGAAAAACCAGAGCTTAAAGGTATGGGAACAACATTTGTATCTGCTACAATTTATGAAGATGTTATGTATGTAGCAAACGTGGGTGATTCTAGACTTTATATTGTAAATAATGGTATTAAGCAAGTTACCCAAGATCATTCATTAGTAGAAGAAATGATAAAAAAAGGTGAACTTGGTAGAAATGAAGCGAGATTTCACCCAAATAAAAATATAATTACGAGAGCATTAGGTGCTGTAGATAAAGTTGAAGTCGATTTTTTTGAAATCGATTATAATAAAGGTGATATTGTCCTTTTGTGTTCAGATGGATTATCTAATATGATGGATGATATGGAAATTTTGGATATTGTTAAAAAACATAAAGAAAATTTGAGTGCGGCTGCTACTGAGCTAGTTGAGATGGCTAATCAGTATGGTGGTAAGGATAACATTAGTGTAATTATGGTTGAGACCTAATTATTAGTATGTTTGTAGTTAATACGTGCGAAGAGAATTAATAAAGGAGAGAAAGAAATGATTAAACCAGGAATGTTTATTGGTGACCGTTACGAGATTATAGATAAAGTTGGCTCTGGCGGAATGGCCGATGTATATAAAGCAAAATGCCATAAACTAAATAGGTTTGTTGCTGTTAAAATAATGAAATCTGAGTTCAGTGATGATAGGAGCTTTATAAGTAAATTTAGGGCAGAAGCTCAGGCTGCAGCAGGTTTATCTCATCCTAATATTGTCAATGTATATGATGTTGGTGAAGAAGATGGGTTATATTATATAGTTATGGAGTTAGTAGAAGGTATTACACTAAAGGACTTTATTGATAGAAAAGGTAGACTTGACATAAGAGAATCAGTAGGAATAGCTATACAGATAGCACAAGGTATGGAAGCAGCACACACTAATAATATTATTCATAGGGATATAAAACCTCAAAATATTATTATTTCAAAAGAGGGTAAAGTAAAAGTTGCTGACTTTGGTATTGCAAAAGCTACAACATCTAACACTCTTACTTCTAATGCAATGGGTTCTGTTCATTATATTTCCCCTGAACAAGCAAGAGGTGGATACAGTGATGAAAAAAGTGATATATATTCATTAGGTGTTACAATGTATGAAATGATATCAGGCCAAGTTCCATTTGAGGGCGATAGTGCTGTATCAATTGCATTGTTACATATTCAATCTGAAGCACCTACTCTTGGAGAAATAGTTCCAAATGTTCCAATAAGTGTAGATAAAATAGTTCAAAAATGTATGCAAAAGAAATCAGAGAGAAGATACCTATCGGCAGGTGAGCTTATAGCTGATTTAAAACACTCAATTCTTGAGCCAAATGTAGATTTTGTTGTTATGTCTAGTGCTATGGCAGCAGGATCACCTACAATAGCTTTATCACAAGAAGATTTAGATGCTATTCGCAATGGTATTGTAAAACCACAAGCAGATCCATATAACGATCCTTATATGGACGAACAACAATTAATGGACGATTATAATAATGGTTATGATAATAATGGTTATGATAATAACGGTTATGACAATTATAATAATGGTTATGAAAATTACGATAATTATGGAAATGATAATTATAACAATAATAGCTATGATGATCAGATGTATCAAAAAGCTTCAGATTCTAATGGAGATAATTTACCAGAAGATGAAGAAGACGAGCCAAGTGATGATACACTAGATCCAAAGGTAGAAAAGACTGCAAAATATATAACATATGGTCTAGTTGGGGTATTAGTTATTGTCTTGTTATATTTGATATATATAATTATTACTGATGGAGGAGATTCTGATGCAAAAGATACTTCACGTCCATCACCAACACAACAAGTAGAAAGTGTTAAAATGATTGATGTAGAAGGCGAAACTTATGATGATGCCAAAAAGAAGATATTAGAAAAAGTATCAGGCTTAAAAGAGGATAAAATAAAAAAAGAAGAAAGAGTAACTGATGATACATCAAAGATTGATAAGGTTGTTGGAACTGATCCAGCAAAGGACCAAGAAGTAAGTAAAGATAGTGATATTACTCTATATATAGGAACTAAGGGAGAAGAAGAAATGATACAAGTTCCTAATGTAGTTGGAGCTACAGTAGGATCTGCTAAAAATACACTTGGTGGTCAGTTTAAAAATGCCAAAATAAAGGTTAGTCCAGCAAGTGCAGATGATAATGCAATGGTAACAGGTGTTAATCCTGAAGCAGGTCAAAAGTTATCTGTTGAATATGATGGAATTATTACAATATATGCACAAGCTAAACAAATCACTATACCAAACGTAGTTGGTTCTACTGAAAATGCTGCAAAAGAGCAACTTGCCTCTGCAGGAGTTGAAAAAATTAAGGTAGAGCAAGGTGAAAGTGATAAGGAGGCAGGTATTGTATATAAATGTTCACCTGGAGAAGGTAATTCTGTAAGTAAATCTGATACTGTTACTATATATGTAAGTAAAGGTAAAAAGAGTGAGGAAGTAAAAGTTACTATAGATAAACCAGGAGAATTAAATGATCCTAATAAAACTGTACATGTTAAATTTGTAGTTCTAGCAAGTGATGGTCATACAGTCCTTGCTGAACGTGAAAATGATCTAAGAGGAAGCGATTTTGGTATTACTGGAAAATATACAAAAAAAATAGATGTAGCAGTTTCTGGTGATGAAAAAAACAAAGTAAAAAGGAAAGCATATATAGATGGGCGAGAAGTAAATGCTTATTAATTGGCATATAGAAAATTAAAAATAGGCATATCTAAGGTTTTTTCCTTAGATATGCCATAAATGATATAATGATATAAATATAAACTTAAAAAGTATATTATAGGATTTTTATATAAATGAACAATGAATAAATTTATTAAAAGAAAGGAAAGTTGTAAAAAATATGAGAAAAGCTTTGAAGGTGTCTAAATGATAGGAAAGATAGTAAAAGGAATAGCAGGTTTTTATTATATTCATACAAAAGAAGATAAGATATATGAATGTAAGGCAAAAGGAGCATTTAGATTAAAAGGTATCAAGCCTTTAGTTGGTGATAATGTTGATATTGATGTATTAGATGAAGAAAAAAAACAAGGTAATATCAATAAGGTTGAAAAAAGAAAAAATTCATTAGTTAGACCAGCAGTTTCTAATGTAGATCAAGCATTAGTAATATTTGCTGCCGATAAGCCAGCTCCTAATCTAAATTTGTTAGATAGATTTCTTGTAAATATGTCTAATGAAGATGTTGAAGTAATAATATGTTTTAACAAAAAGGATATTGTAACTAGTGATGAAATGGATAGTTTAAAAGAGGTATATAGTAAGTCAGGATATACAGTAATATGTACAAGTGCCCTAAAAAACGAGGGTATTGAGGATATAAAAGAATTATTAAAAGGTAAAACTACAGTACTTGCAGGACCATCTGGTGTAGGCAAGTCATCAATTATTAATCGTATTTCGCCAACTGCTAATATGCAAATAGGTGAAGTAAGTGAGAAAATTAAAAGAGGAAGACATACAACAAGACACTCAGAGTTGTTTTTAATAGATGAAGATACTTATATTATGGATACACCAGGATTTAGTTCTCTTAATTTACCAAATATAAAAAAAGAAGAACTTGCCAATCATTATTTTGAGTTTGAAAAACATGAAATGTATTGTAGATATCAAGGTTGTGTTCATATAAATGAGCCAGAATGTGGTGTAAAAGATGCACTTAAAAAAGGTCAAATAAGTAAAGTAAGATACGATAATTACGTATTATTATATAATGAATTAAAAGAGCAAAGGAGATTCAAAAAGTGGTAGATTTTATTTTATCGCCATCTATATTGGCGGCGGATTTTTCTTGCCTTGGACAACAAATAGAAAGTATAAATAATTCAAAAGCACCATATATTCATATTGATGTTATGGACGGTAGCTTTGTACCAAGCATATCATTTGGTATGCCAGTGATAAAGTCAATTAGAAAAATGACTAATAAGGTATTTGATGTACATCTAATGATTGATGAACCAGCAAGGTATATAAAAGATTTTAAAGAAGCAGGCGCAGATATGATTACAGTACATCAAGAAAGCTGTAAGCATTTACATAGAACTATAGCTATGATAAAAGATGAGGGCTTAAAGGTCGGAGTAGCACTTAATCCAGCAACTAGTCTAGATACGATAAAATATATACTTGATGATGTTGACATGGTGTTGATTATGAGTGTGAATCCAGGATTTGGCGGACAAAAATATATACCATTTATAGACGAAAAGATAAGAGCCCTAAAAGAAATAATAGATAAAAAAGATAAAAAAATAGACATACAGGTTGATGGAGGTATAACTCTTGATAATATAACTAGAGTAGTAAAAGCCGGAGTCAATGTAGTAGTCTGTGGAACAGCAGTATTTAAGGGTGACATAAATAAGAATATAGAAGATATATATTCTAAGATAGAG
>Ga0352977_1015259_pt1 | contig 8669 bp, 3 predicted proteins | sample Cowrumwitchgrass_2_FD_205946 | JGI IMG/M metagenome (GOLD analysis project Ga0352977, IMG submission 205946) | Metatranscriptome of Cow rumen microbial communities from the University of Illinois at Urbana-Champaign, USA - Cow X-1 switchgrass... | ecosystem: Host-associated > Mammals > Digestive...
ATTTTTTATTAAATGTCAATGGCAAAAATAATTAAATTTGTTATTCCCTTATTGCTGGGACTTATATTTTTTAATCCTTTTTATTCAACCGCTCAGGTTAATTATAATGCAAAAAAGGATAGACATGCTGAATCAATTGATAGACAAGAAGAAAGGCGTATAGAGAAGAACCGTCGGGCAAAAGAGAAGCATAAGAGAAGTTTGCGTCGGCAAAATTCTCGCGCCAACGATCATAGAATGAGGGAGGCAAAAAAGCAGCAGCATAAGGCTCAAGCATATAGTGTTGAACGCGACATAAAGTCACGCCGTGCCGAAAAGGAGCATAGCAAACCCACTCCTGAAGAGCGCCTTGTGATGAAGATTGAAAAAAAGAAGGCGAAAGAGGATGCCAAGAAAGATAAGCTTGCCCAAAAGGAGCAGAAAAAAATATTGAAAAATTATCACAAGAAGGTAAGTGGTGCGGGCAAGGATATAGGTAGCAAGAAGAAAGTTTATAAGCGAATGAAGAAGTCTAAGCGTACCGCAAATAAAAATAATAAGAGGTAGCAGTAGGGATTTTTCCCTCAACTGTCGCCATCAATTTACTAACAAAAATATTTGTCTATAACGTGCTGAATTACAATATAGTGTGTTTTAATTGTTAATTTTTCAGAAAAAAAAAGCAAAAAAGTTGTTAAGAAAAGAAAAAGTGTAGTAATTTTGAAGCCCCATTTTATTGGGGAAGATATAAGTAGTAAGTAAGTAAAATTTTATTATGTTACGAAGAATACAATTGTTGATTTTGACGCTCTTAGCGAGCGTTGGGTTGTTCGCCCAGTCGGGTACTTTGAATGGTACCATTGTTGATGCGGCAACCGACGAACCAATTCCATTTGCGAATGTTTCTATCGAAGAAAATGGAAACGTAGTAACCGGTGGTACTTCCGATTTCGACGGTCGATTCAGTATCAAGCCTATCAAGGCTGGTAAGTATGATGTTTCAGCATCGTATATCGGCTACGGAACGGTTAAGTATTCAAATGTTCAGATTACCGCTGGACAGATTACTTTCCAGAACTTCAAGTTGAAACCAGAAGCAGAAATGTTGAAGGAAGTTGAGGTTATCGAATACAAGGTGCCTCTTATTCAGAAAGACCAGACACAATCTGGTGGTACTATGACATCGGAAGATATTTCGAGAATGAACGCTCGTTCGGCTGATGCTGTTGCAGCTACAGTGGGTGGTGTTTACTCTGAAGATGGTTCTGTAGGTAGTATTAGAGGTTCACGTTCCGAAGACGTTGTTTACTATGTTGATGGTGTTAAGGTTCGTGGTTCCAGCAGTGTGCCAAAGTCGGCAATCGAGCAGGTGTCTGTAATCACTGGTGGTGTTCCCGCTCAGTACGGTGATGCTACTGGTGGTATTATCAGTTTGACCACCAAGGGACCTGCATCTGAATTCTGGGGCGGTGCCGAAGTTCTTTGCTCTGTCGAAGGTTACGGTTACAACCTTGCAGGTTTGACCTTGTCGGGTCCTATCTGGTCGAAGGTTGAAGAAGGTACCAATAGAAAGAGAACAATCATGGGCTTCATGGTGTCGGCAGAAGGTGCTTATATTCTCGATGGTAGCCCATCCGCAGTTGGCGAGTGGAGAGCAAATAAAGATGTTGTAGAGGAAATGACAAATAATCCTCTTCGTCTTGTTGAGTCGGAAAATGGTGCTGTTGTATATCAGAATACATTGTACCTTAAAGACGATTCTTTCTACAATAAGAGAAGAAGAACAAATGCTACGAATAAGAATCTTAATATAGCAGCAAAAATCGATATCGCTCCTATAAGAGATCTTGATATTACTTTCGGTACCAATATTTATCTTGCTGATGCTAAGATATATTCTAGGTCTAATTCTTTGTTCAATTCCGACAACAATGGCCGTCAGAAATATGGTAGCTACCGTGTTTACGGACGTTTGACTCAAAAGTTTAGAGAAAAGGAAAACGATGATCCGGAAAAGAAAACATTCCTTAGAAATCCGTACTATACAATTCAGGTTGACTATACAAAGGTATTGTCTCAATCTGGTGATGCTCGTCATTGGGACAATTTCTTCGATTATGGATATATCGGAAAGTTTGACATATCTCCTAATAAATATTATTCATGGGGCGAAGATACAGTTACTGGACTTACGGGTTCCTGTATGGAGACTTTCTACTATGAGGTGGAGGATTTTAACGCAGGCAGTCTAAATCCTGCACTTGCAACATACACAGATCAGTTCTACGAATATATGGGAAGCAGCTTCTCCACTATGTACACTCAGTACATTCAGATGTACGGCGGTTTGCTTAACGGTGAAGGTCCTAGTAGTATCTATGGTATGTGGCAGGTTCCTGGTGTTCCTTATGGTTCATATGCGAAGTCGGATGCAACACAGTTGAGAGTTTCGGCTAATGCTGCTGCCGACCTTGGCGGTCACGAAATAAGCCTTGGTTTCGAGTTTGAACAGAGACGCGACTCTTATTTCTCAGTTGCTGCCTATGGTTTGTGGGGATTGGCACGTAGCCTTACCAACGACCATATAATGGAAATTGATCTTACTCAACCTATAGTATATAGGGATGAAAATGGTTTGTTCCTCGATACTATCGACTATCCGAGAATTTACAACGCATCTACACAGAAGCGTTTCGATAAACATTTGCGTGAAGCTTTGGGCTTGGCAGTTGACGGAACCGATTGGATTAATATCGATTCATACGATCCAAGCACATTCGATCTAAATTGGTTTAGCCCAGACGAATTGTTCAATCAAGGTTCAAGCTATGTTGGATACTATGGTTTCGACTATGCGGGAAACAAGTTGAGCTATAAGCCTACGTTCGAAGACTTCTTTACAAAAGATGCTGATGGAGACGGATTCCTCGACAGACCAATAGCTCCTTTCGAGCCAACATATATGGCTGGTTACATTCAGGATAAGTTTGCTTTCAAGGATCTTATTTTCAATATAGGTGTTCGTATCGACCGTTACGATGCAAACCAGAGCGTACTTAAAGATATGTACACTTTGCATAATGCTTATACAGTAGGTAATAAAGAAGTAGATCTTATCGGTTCTACCGAGCATCCGGGTAATATTCCAGACGATGCAGTAGTTTATGTAAACGACCTTAACAATCCTACCGAAATCACTGGTTACCGTGTGGGAAGTGTATGGTACAATGCAAGCGGTCTTGAAATTGATAACCCGAACTCGATACAGGGTGCTAATGGTATTTCTCCATATCTTGTTGATCCTAACGAAGAACTTAATGCATCGGCATTCAAGGATTATCAACCACAGGTAGTTGTTATGCCTCGTATAGCATTCTCGTTCCCGATTTCCGAAGACGCTTTGTTCTTCGCTCACTACGACATCCTTTCACAGCGTCCGCAGGCTGGTGGTCAGTTGAGTCCAACCGAATATTTGTTTATAAGGCAGCTCGGTACATCAACTCTTAACAATCCAGACCTTAAGACCGAAAAGACAATCGACTATGAATTAGGTTTCCAGCAGAAACTTGGAAATACATCATCGTTGAAACTTTCGGCGTTCTATCGTGAAATGCGTGATAAGTTGCAGACCATCTCTGTTTATGGCGCATATCCTGTTACTTACTATACTCTTGGTAATATCGACTTTGGTACAGTAAGAGGTTTCACCTTAGCATACGATTTGAGAAGAACAGGAAACATCACATTGAGAGCCAACTATACTTTGCAATGGGCTAAGGGTACTGGTTCAAGCTACGATTCAGGTGCTTCAATCGTTAAGTCCGATAATCCTAACTTGCGTACTATCCTTCCGTTGGATGTTGACCAGCGTCACAATTTCCAGATAGTTCTCGACTATCGTTTCGGTGGTAAGGCTGATGGTTCTCCATACAACGGACCTAAGATTAACGGAAAGAACATTCTTGCTAATACAGGTGTCAACTTCACAATAGTAAGTGGTTCGGGCACTCCATATACAAAGAGAGACAAACCGTCAAGCGGTGTTATTGTCGGTTCGTTGAATGGTGCAACCAAGCCATGGAGAACTAAAGTGGATATGAGCGTTTCGAGGGATATCAGAATTAGACTTTCGAAGGCAAAAGACGAAGGTTCTAAGGAAAGATATGGAAATCTTAGAATATCTTTGGATGTAAGCAATCTCTTGAATTCGAAGACTCCTATGTATGTATATTCTTACACAGGTAATGCTGGTGATGATGGTTATTTGAACTATGCTGACTATCAGACTCAGATTGCAGCACAGACAGATGAAGTATCGTTCAGAAATTACTATGCAATGTATATCAATTCTCCGGGTTACTATATGTTGCCAACTACAGTAAGATTAGGTGTTAGTTTCTCATTCTAATTTAATTAAGAAAATACAAATATCACGATATGAAAAGTTTAAATAAAATAGTATTTGTAGTAATACTTGGACTTTGTTCAAGTTATGCATTTGCCGACAAGTGGGCAGGAACCGTTAATGTTACTCCTGTCGCTAAGGCAACCGGTGGATGCGAATCGGCAAGAACATCTACCGATTTGGCTTTGAACAATGTTGTCGCTAGGGTTCACACTGGAGGCGATATGTGGTGGGACTTGCAAGGTAAGGCAAAATACGAAGTTCCTAAAGGAGGTGGTGTTCATGCATTGTATTGTTCGGCTATCTGGGTTGGTGGAAAGGATGCCAACGGGCAGTTGAAACTTGCTGCTCAGCGTTATCGTCAGGATGGTATCGACTATTGGCCTGGTCCACTGATTATATCTGGTGCCGAAATCGCATCTGTATCGGCTGACATATGTCGTGAATACGATAAGCACTTCTGCATTATGAAGCAGGATGTAAAGGATTTCAGGGAATGGTATAATTGCAGTAACGATCCTAATTGCGATCCAAATCCTGAGTATGTCGTTCCTGATATTATTCGCGATTGGCCAGCACACGGACCTGCAGGTGGTTACGATTACAATCTGGCTCCTTTTTATGATAAGGATGGTGATGGATATTACGATTACACAAAGGGAGATTTCCCATATTTCGAATTTATAAACGAAGGTATTACCGAAGACCCCGATTGTTTACGTCCTCGTGGACAAGCAGCCCGTCTTTTCGGAGACTATTCCATGTGGTGGGTTTATAATGATAAGGGTAATGTCCATACTGAAACAGGTGGTGCAGCTATTGGTTTTGAATTCCGTGCACAGGCTTTCGCTTTCCAGACCAACGATGCTTTGAACGATATGACATTCTACAATTACAGAATAATTAATCGTTCAACATATACTTTGTATAATACATACTTTGGAGTATTCGTTGATGGTGACTTAGGTCACGCTAGGGACGATTATACCGGATGTGATGTTCAACGTGGTCTAGGTTTCTTCTACAATGGTGATGATGACGATGAAAATGCAGGAGGTATTCTTGGATATGGCTCTCAACCGCCAGCAGTCGGTATAGACTTTTTTGAAGGACCTTATCAGGATCCAGATGGTTTGGACAACTCAACCAGCTATGTGGAAATTTCAGGAAGAAGAGTACTTGATTGTAATGTAGGCGATTTCAAGAACGGTAATATCAATGGCTTGAACTTTGGTGATGGTACTATTGATAATGAACGTTGGGGTATGAGACGTTTCATTTATTTCAATAATTCAGGAAATGGAGCAAATGAAAACATGACTGACCCCAAAACCGCTATTGAGCATTACAACTACATGACAGGTTTCTGGAAAGACAATACTCCTCTTCGTTATGGTGGAAACGGATACTCTGTTTCAAGTGGTGCAGATGCTTCTCAGCCTACAAACTTCATGTTCCCTGGAACAACGGATATATGCGGATGGGGACAGGATGGTATTATTAGGGAAAACTGGACAGAAGAGACTGAGTCTAATCCTGCAGACGACAGACGTTTTATTCAGGCAGCAGGTCCTTTTACCTTGACTCCTGGTCAGGTAAACGATATCACACTTGGTGCTGTGTGGGCAAGAGCAACTTCTGGTGGAGCATATGCATCAGTTGAGGCTGTAAAGGTTGCCGACGATAAGGCTCAGATTCTTTTTGAAAACTGTTTCCGCGTTCTTGATGGTCCAGATGCTCCAGATTTAAATATTGTAGAACTTGATAGAAAACTCATATTCCATATTTATAATAGGACAAGTTCAAATAATTATCTTGAAGGTTATGTGGAAAAGGACCCATCGTTGTATTGCGGTGATCCTGACGTAACTCCTTGTGATCAACATTATTACTTCCAGGGTTATCAGGTGTTCCAGTTTAAGGATGCATCAGTATCAATGACTGAACGCTATGATGGAAACAGAGTTCGTCAGGTTTTCCAATGTGATATTAAGGATAATATTTCAAAACTTGTTAACTACACTTGGTCAGACGATTTGGAGGCAAATATGCCTGTTCTCGAAGTTTTTGGAGAAAACAACGGTATTACTCATACTTTCGTTGTGGATAAGGACTTGTTCGCAACAGGAGATCCAAGGCTTATAAACAATAGAGAATACTACTATAGTGCAATTGCATATTCCTACAACCCAACAATGAAGTATGACCAGAATGACGAAGCAACATTTAAGGGTCAGAAGACTCCATATTTGGCTGGTAGAAATAACCTTAAACTCTATACTGCAACACCTCATATTACAAGTGTTGGTGGAACTATAATTCAGGGTGAATATGGTTATGGTCCAGAAATTACAATGATTGAAGGTTTTGGTAATGCAAATTGTGAACTTGAATTGAAGGAAGAATGCATTGAAGAAATCATGTCGGGATATCCTTGGAAGATTAAGGAAAGAACCTATGAAAATGGTTCAGGACCTATCAATGTAAAGATTATTGACCCATTGTCTGTAGTTGATGATACTTATTATGTTAAATTCAATGTAACTAAAAATCAAAGTACAGGTACAGGTGCAATAAGTGGAACAAATTCAACAACTTTTACAAAAAAATCATACAAGCCATTCGACTACGTAGTGTATAATTCGGCAGGTGATTCTATACATTCTGATGCTGGTGTTGCACTAGGATATGCAAACGAGCAGTTGTTTATGAACTGGGGATTTTCAATATCAATAATGCAGGATTATTATGCTGGTTTTGAGGATCTTAATACATATAATAATGGTGTTATTTCATCTAGCATAACCTTTGCTGATGAAACCAAACCATGGCTATCGTTTGTAGCAGATGATGATTCGTATAAGGAGAACCAGATTCTTAAATGGACCAATTGGATTAGGTCTGGTAATTATGTATATCCGAGCCATGATACATGTGATTTCGATGATGGACTTCAGGATGGGTATCATAGATTTATTTTAGGTTCAGGAACACCGGATGCTCGCGATTCAACAGTTATAGCAGATAAAGACCAGAATTTCGAGAAAATATGCAATGGCAAGTGGTCTGCAGCTTGTTATGCTAATTGTGGACGTTTCGGCTTAGTTCCGTATATGGGACAACTAAGAGTTCCAAGGGTCGATATTAATGAAGATTATAAATCTATTATTACTAATACGATGCCTTTAGCTTCTGTTAATATTGTAATAACTTCTGACAAGTCGAAATGGACTCGTGCTTGTGTTGTAGAAATGAATGAGAATGAATGGAAGACTATGGGATGTGGCTGGGATAATCGAATGAAGGATCAAAACTATACTAGCTACGGAGGAGCCAACAAGTTTGGCCTTAGAAAGAGTCCGTCGGTTGACAAGGATGGAAATCCGGATGATTCAGGAACTCATGGTATGGGATGGTTCCCCGGTTATGCAATCAATATTGTAACTGGTGAACGTTTGAATATTATGTTCGGAGAAGATTCTTGGATGACAGGCGAAAATGGTTGCGATATGTTGTGGAATCCTACCTCAAACTATATGGACAATCATTATCAGCCTATACTTGGAGGTAAGCACTACATATATATAATGGGTAACACTATTGGTAAAAACAATATAGAGCAAGATGGTACGGGAGAAAATACTCCTGCATACGATTCTTGTAAGTACATATATGAGCAGCTTTTGAAGTATGAGAATGGCAATAAGAGCGCTTTGAAAAATGTATGGAAGTCTGCTATGTGGACAGCAATACCTATGCAGAATCCTCGTTTCGACTTCCTTGCAACCGATGTTACTATAAAGATTCGGGTTTCTATGCCATACCATATGGCGAAGAGAGATATGGCAATTGCTAATCCAGAAAACGATAATGCTCCTTTGTTCAGATTCTCAACATCTGATATAAAGACTATCTTCGATGATCAGGAAACTGCAGAAAATGCTCTCGACCTTATTAGGGTCGTTCCAAATCCATACTATGGTTCTTCTTACTATGAGTCAAACCAGCTTGACAATATCGTAAGAATTACCAACCTGCCAAAGACTTGTACTATTTCTATTTACAATATTAATGGTACACTTATCCGTAGGTTTAAGAAGGATACTGAGACTACATTTATTGAATGGGATCTTACCAACTCGGCTAATATTGTTATATCGAGCGGTGTATATCTAATTCATGTAAATGCTCCTGGAATTGGAGAAAAAGTATTGAAATGGTTCGGATCACTTCGTCCAACAGATTTAAATAACTTCTAAAAATTATAGCTCGAGATATGAAAAGG
>Ga0352977_1010766_pt1 | contig 8653 bp, 11 predicted proteins | sample Cowrumwitchgrass_2_FD_205946 | JGI IMG/M metagenome (GOLD analysis project Ga0352977, IMG submission 205946) | Metatranscriptome of Cow rumen microbial communities from the University of Illinois at Urbana-Champaign, USA - Cow X-1 switchgrass... | ecosystem: Host-associated > Mammals > Digestive...
GTTTATACTCTGTTTTTTTATAACCCACCATATTAATTAGGTAAGGAGAGTTTGTTTCTCCTTACCACACTATTTAAAAAAAATATAAAACTATACATCACCTCCATTTTATTAATGTGGTGGATATTTATTTTTTTAAATGAATATTGATGATTAGGTGATGGGAAAGGAATAAAAAACTTATGGACATTAAACAAGATTTTAGAGTTTATTGTTCCACTAACTTTAAGGAACTAAATAAATCCTTAATCGAAACCAGTTTTGAAGAGAACAACGAATTAATCCTTGAAGGAATTGCATCAACAACAAGTATTGATGAGGATGGGGATTATATGACAAAATCTTGTCTTGAAGATATGAAAAGACAAGCAATTGGTTTAAATGTTCTCAAAGAACATGGAAGAACATTAGATGACATAATAGGTAAAGTAATCGGTGTTCCGGAATCAGATGATGATAAGTTTAAAATACGATTTAAAATTTTACCAAGATTCCAATATTATATATTAGACTTATTGGAAAATGACATCAATTTAGGATTATCAATTGGAGCAAAAGCGATTGATTATGAACCTAACGAAGATTCTAATAGTTATGGGTGGAAGGTAAACAAAACAAATTTGTATGAGATTTCAGTTGTGCCACTTCCCGCAAATTGGGATTCATTTGGTTCAGTTAAAATCAGTAAGGATTTGGACAATGAAGATGTAATCATAAGTAAATGTTTCAATGGGGCTTGTAAACAATTAGTGAAAGAGCATTCTCAAGATTTATCAAAAGAAATTGAAGATGCTCAAAGAAATGATGAAGAAAAATATGTTACAAAAAGAGAAGTCATCACATATATAAATGAAGCAAGTCTTGGAATCTATGAAAGAGTATTGTCTGAAGTTCTTGATGAAGCAAAAAGCATGATTGAAAAATATCATTTGACCAGTAACACAAATCAGAATTCTGATGAATCTAAAAAGTCAGATGATAAAGAAATAGATGAGAATTCTTCCAAAAAGGAAGATGAGGAGAAAGAAAAAAGTATGAGTACAGAAATTGAAAAAAAGGTTGAAACTGAAGAAGAAACTCCTAATGTTCAGAAAAATTTGGAGGAATCAAATGGAACATCTGAAGGAGAAAAATCTGAAATTGTAAAAGAACTTGAAAAAAAAGATTTAGGAGATGAATCAGTAGAAGTTAGTGTTTCTGTTGATGAAGTTTCTAACGATGATGTTCTTAAATCTATTGAAGAAATGAAATCTTCTATTTTAAAAGGTATTGAAGAAATTGTTGAAGAAAAAGTGAATGCTAAATTCGATGAGATGACTGAAGTCGAAGAAATGAAAAAAGGCATTCGCAAAGAAATGGAAGAAGAATTATTCAAAGAATTAACTACAGAAAGAAAACCAGTCGAAACCGAACAACCAAAAGTTGAAGTTGAAAAAGAAATCAAAGAAGAGGAAGAAGTAAACAAAGCAATGAGTACACATGACATTGCTAAAATGCTTTGTAGTTAAGTCGAATTAGAATAATTAGGAAAATATAGAATAAGTTTTATTGAAAATAAAAAATTATTAAATTAGAATTATAGAATATTATGAATTTATCAGAACAATTAAATACTAAATTTGCAACTAGAAGTGAATTAGAAGCATTGCAAAAAGCATATGATGAACATGTGCAAACTGCAGTCAATCAACCGGGCGGAAACATGGCATCTTCTCCGGGAACTGCCGATGTAATGATTACTGTCGATTATGATGCAGAATTACAAAGATTAGTAAATCACCAATCTCCATTTTTAACCTACTTGGAACAAAATGGTTGTGTAAGTGATGCAAGAACTGCAAAAGTCGGTTACAGAGTAAAACAACAAAAAACTACCTCAAGTTTCATTGCAGAAACCGAAGATTTACCAAGACATGACCCATCTTTATACACCGATGAAATTGCAAAAATGCAAACTCTCGTATATCCAATCGAAATTTCCGATTTAGCAATGAAAGGTGTAGATTCTATTGATTTATTAGAAGATGAAATTCGTGATGGATACCTTGACATGGCACAAACAAAAGACATTGCATTACTACAAGGTACTGTTGCAGACAATGGATTTGATGGTGTATTAAATTCAATTTCCACTCACACCGAAGATATGAGTGATGCACCAATCACAAAAGATGCTATTGACATTATGGCACAAGACATTATTGATGATGGTGGTAATCCTTCTGCAATATTAACTACTGCAAAAGTTGGAAGACAATTAAATGACATTCTCTATCCAAATACAAGAATCATTGACCAAGTAGACTTGACTTTAGGAACAAGAGTCACTGGTTATCATGCACCTAATGGACAAACTATTCCTATTATCGTAGACCCAAATATTGATACTACCAATGGTGATTCATTAGCATTCATTGATAACAACTCACTTCGTGTAAGAGAATTAGTTAAACCAACTATTACTTCATTAGCAAAAACCAAATTATCCACATCTAGAGTATTATTCACCTTCTTCACATTCTATAACAGAGCAGAATACAGAAATGGATTAATTTCCGGTATTGGTGACCCATCTCCCTAATCTAGAGGAGATTCCTGAAAAAAGAAACATAAGTGTAAGTGTAACTGATGGTACAGACCCAGTAAGTGGAGCATCTGTAAAATTACTTAAAAATAATGAAGTTATTGCTTCATCAACAACTGGTAGTGCCGGTGGATGTACATTAAGCAATGTAGAAGATGGAAGTTACACAATAAGTGTACTTAAAGATGGTTTTGTCGAATACACAAATACAGTAGTAACTTCAAGTGATAATGCAACTTTAATAATTGAATTGACTGCAACATCACCTTAAATAAAAATAAGATTTTAATTATCTTATTTTTATATTTTTTATGTTGATTAAAATAAAAACTATTTAATAAAAATGATAAATTGCGAACAAATCAAAGAAGAAGATGATTTAAATTCTGAAGATTTAATGTCAGTAGATGATGTTAAATTATTATTCAAATTGAATAACATTCAAACTTCATTAACTGATGAAGAGTTAGGTCAATTGATAACTTTAACTCAAAAAAACATGTTAGCAGAATTAGGAATCACATTAAAACCAGTCCAACACACATACACTGTTTATCCGAATTATACTGAACCAAGAAAACAAACAAGAGTTCCAGTAACCTTACCGCTAGTTCATGTGAAACATATTGATGAAATAAAAATCAATGGCAAAATTCTTGTGGAAGATGTGGATTATGATTTCGATGAAATGAATAGTATTATCTATCTCAAACCAAGATTTTATCATGGGTTTTGGCACTGGTATTGGTTTTGGTTTTGGGATATTGCATTAATTGTCAAAGTGAAATATACAACTCAATTAGATGATGAGTTGGTTTTAGATTTGTTAAATAGTTTATTAGGCGATTTATTAGTATTTCAACAAACTCCTATTAGGGAACGAAATGTGAAAAGTATTAAAGAAGGAGATGTTACTGTATCATGGGATACTGATTCAGTTAATGCTCGTAATTTGCCAAAAACAATCGCAGATAAAAAAGATAGAATTCTTGATTTATTAAATAATACTAAAGTGATGATGATATAATGGTATATTTTCCGAATTGTCAAATCAATATTTATGAAGAACAAGAATCTGATGAATATGATGAATATACTGGTGAACATAAAAGTGAATGGGTTTTAATAGATACTTTATCAGTTGATTTTCAAAGGTTAAGTCATGAAGAACAACAACAAGAATGGGGTAAAGAAGTCGAAGACACATTTAAAGTATATGTTCCATTACACACCCATATTAACAACAGATGTATTGTGAAAATAATTAATGACATTGAAGAAAGAACTTTTGATGTTATTGGTGAACCACAATACTGGAATAGGTTTCATATGTTTCGTAAAATAATATTACAAGTACAAAGGAAAAGTGTATTGTAATGAAATTTGAAATTAAAATTTCACCATCTTTGGAAAAAAAATTGAAACCAAGTTGGATGAAAAATAATGTGAGTAAAGTAATAGATGCTACATCTCATGCATCATTAAATAATATTCGTGAATATGGTTTCGGTTCTGCAAAGGGCAATAAACCAAGCGGTGGTTCTCCTATTTGGCAAGGAAAAATATGGGAAAATGGTCATTATAGAGGTTATTTAACAGAATCACATTATATTGTTAGAAAAAGTAATAATCATGCACAAATCGTAACTTCGGCAGAATTTGCAGATAGTTTGATGGAAGGTTTTTCAACAAATTGGTTTGATAGTGATGGGAATCCGGCAATGTTCCCACAAAACTATTATCATAAAAGAGCAGTGGATAAATTATATTCTGAAAGAATTATTCCAATAATTTGGCATAATGTAATTGGTGGATAATATGAATCATATAAAGAAAACTTTTGTTAAGATATTAAGAGATAAAATCCATATCGATGACAAAATCATACCAGTTGTAATTAAAGATTATCCACTCGATAAAACACCATGTATAACTATTAGTGGTTTTAATAGAGATAGAGGCAAACATCGTAGACAACAAGTCAATGTTTTAAGACCTTTGTCAGAAGACCACCCATTATATGACCCAAAATTTCCGGAAAGAAGATTTCCACATAGTGCAGAGTATAGTGTTAAAAGTTATGAAGTATCAATTCATGTTTGGTGCGATACAGAAAGAGAAAGAGAACTAATTGTAGACCAAATATATGATTGTTTATTTTATTGTATGAATCTTCATTATATGTTTTGTGTGAGGTTCGACCCCAAATCAAGATGTTGCGAAACTAGTGGTGAAATTTGTGAAGCATTGATTGACAAAGGTTATCATGGGTTAAGAGGACAATGTCCAAGTCATCATAATCATCCATTAAATATCATGAGTCAGAATGGAATTATTAAAAATAGTGTGCATATCAGTCCACATTATGAGCATGATTTTTTGGACAAGAGAGAACCTTTAAAGCATAGTGTCATTGAAGTGAATCTTGATTATAAACGAATAAAAGTTATAAAAAGTAATCCTACTTTTAAAATTTCTGTTGATATTTAATGATTAGTTATTTTGAAAGTGTCTTATTTTAAAAATTGAAGGATATTATAATGGTTAAAAAGAAAAAAGAAGAATCAAAAAAAGAAACATCAGAGAAAAAAACCATTAATGAAAAAACCACTTCTAAAAAAGTAATGGATGTTGAAAAATTTTCAATATCTGAATTGTTAGAAAAAAATACAATTGGGGCTTTGAATGCAGTTGGTTTTCTTAATCATTATGGTTTAAGTGATGAATTCAAAGAAGAATTTGAAACTGGTAATGCAGTGATTAAATTCTCTGAAGAAGAATTTAGCGAAATGTATAGAAAATATTTAGAGAGGGAAATTTAAATAAATCATGTCAGTTGAAAGAGCACCTTATATTAATTATACTGAAGTTTCATCTTATGTTGAAGATGCAGACAATGGTTCTGAAATACCTTTGTTTATTGTAAAAACAAATAATACTGTTAATGCATCAGATATTAAGCCATCAAGTGTTTTGAAATTCATTTCATATCGTGGATTTAAAAAGCATTTTTCAATAACTGATGATGAAGAAGAATATGAAAATTTATCTGATTCTATTAAAGATTTAGATACTTTTATTAATGATTTCTTTGTCGAAAATAGTATGTATGGTGATAATAGTAATTATGGTTTATCTGTTCCATACATTTTTTTAGTTGATGTTGGTAATGCTCCTACTGTTGAACATTATATGAATGCATTGAGTGTTAGTGAGATGAAGAGAAAATCTACTGTTGTTTTATTCCCTAACACAGAAGATGTTGAATTAATGGAAGCAGTGAATATTAAATTAAAAGAAGAAACCAAATCCGGATTGTTGAGAATTGGTTATTTTGCAGTAAGTGGTCAAGGAGATTTAAACACCAAATTTGCAAAAGGAGATGTTTTAATTCCTATTTCTAATGCAAATAATTATACAGAAGTAATTGAAGTATATAAAAATCCATCAGATAATAAATTTTATGCAACTAAAGAAAATTCTACTTTTACTGATGAAATTACTCCAAAACAAACTGCAATTTATTTAAATAAAGAAAATTCTGAAAGTAATAAAGACACATATGTTTATGATGGTACTGCATATACTCCAATAACTGTAACTCGTAATAATGGTGTTTTATTATATGAATCAAATGCAAATTATAAATTTATAATCCCATCAACAAAACAAGAAACTGGTGGAAATACAGAATCTTTTGAAGGATATTCTAAAAGAATAGGTTTTATTTCTGACAAAATTAGGTCTTCTAGAGTTGCAATTGTCGATAAAAAATTCTTTGGAAAAACTATTGCAAGAATTTGTTCTACACCATACTATATTGAACCGGGCTATCTTCCATTCATGAGTATTCCAACTGGTGAATTTGAAGAAAGGACTAATGATGAAAGAGATGCATTATTTAGTAATGGATTGATATTTGGTGAAGATGATTACACATTAAGTGCTATCACTCCTCGTATTTGTGTTGCAACTAGTACCGCATGGGGTGTAGAAGACCATGATTCAAGAACAACTGATGCTTTAATTCATGCAAGAAGAAATGTTGATGCACATATAAGAAAAATCTTAAGAATTATAGCACCACAACTCAAAAGAAACGAAACTAGTGTCACTCTTCGTTATGTAAAAAATCAAGTTGATTTGTATTTGGATAGTGAATTAAGTAGAGGAACAATTATGGAATATTCAGTTGATGTGATTGAGTCAAGTTACAATCCATATAAATTACTTGTTAGAGGAAAAATTGTTCCAGTTAATTCAACTTTAGCAATTGAATTTGAAAATACTATTGGAAGTCCGTATGCAATAGCCAGTGATTATGTATAAATTAGGAGATATTTGAAAAGATAATTATGAGCGAAATTAGTGAAATCGGAAGATGTATTGATGGTGTTTGCGAAGATTATGACCTTTGTGAAGTAGTATTCGATAGCCCCACCGATGGTTTTAGTGATAGAATCATATGTGAAGGATTTAAAATTAGTGGAAAATTGAATGCCGAAAGAAAGAAAAACAGTGCATGTTACGAAGGTTATGGTTGGAAATTAAGTAATGTCGAATGGGAATGGGAATTAACCGCTCCATGTGACAGTCCATTTTTCGATAAAAGATTTAAAACACAATTCTGTGATAAAAATGGTATGTCAATCACTGGCTATGTCCTAAAAGGATGTGGAACAGATGATTGGGTTGGAAAAGAAACCTTGACTGGTTGTATTATCACAGAAATTGGAAGAGAATATGGTGAAGGAATTACAAGAACCATTAAAGGAGTAGCATTACACCATAAAATATTAGATGGTACTGGAAGCAACACAAGAAGAAAAACAACCACCGACCAAAGTGGAGCAACCTATAATTTAGGTGATAGTATTGCATCAACAACTTATAATTTATTAAGTTTAGGTGTTATCAACCCACTTATAGCAGAACAACTTCGTGCTTCAAGCAGAATTACTTCTAGTGGAGGAGGTGGAGGTGGAGCATTTTAGATTCCATCTTCATTTTTTTTGAAAAATTTTTATAATTATAAAATTTAATTGAGGTAAATTAATATATGGCATTAACACAAAAACAATTAGCATTATTAGATTCATGTCCTATCCTTAAAGAATTTAAAGACTGGTTCATGGCAATTGATGCAGAAAACGAACCGGAAGCGATTAAGAGATATTATTTCTTGTCTTATGGAGATTCTACTGGTTCAGAATCTCTCGCACATGGAACTGCAAGAACAACTGGTGTAACTGACAATGGATACAGTCAAATCACAGTCACAACTAACAGTGTCGATGGATTCGTTGGTAATAAATATTGGGTTATCTCCACTGCAAAAACCGATGGCACACTATACCAACTTTATGAAAGTGCGGGAACAAGTGGAACTGGTATGTATGTAAAGATTTCTGAAACTCCATTTGAAGAAGAGGAAGAATAAAACAATAACCAAATACTAAATTAAAGGAGGAGAATTATAATAAAACTTCTCCAACAATATTTTATTTTTATAGAAAATTAATGAAAAGGTGAGTTATGGAAAATAATAATCAAAATAATGAAGGAAGTAAAGCAATAGAAGAGTTTTGGATAAAACACAGACTTCCTAAAGAAGTTGAATCATTACCATACGAAATTTTAACTGATGATGAACAAAACATCATAGATAAAATAAGAAATGGAGATGATTTAACAGATGAAGAAATAAGTGGAATTAAAAAACTTATTCTTGAATATGATGAACCATTAAGGAAATACAATGCAGAAGAAATCATCAAATCAAATGAAATAATAAATGAAACTCTAGGTACAGAACAAGAGTTATTAGAATTTGTATATAATAAAGAACCACCAATCATAAAAATACAATTGCCGATTGATGGTGTATACAAACAATTTAATTTTACAGTGAAACCTTTGGATGATAGTAAAGCAGTTAAGTTTCTCGAACCCCATGTTGATATTTTCAAAGATTTGAGTGATGAAGAAAGAAAAATTTATAAGAAAAATCAAGATAGGGAAGCATTAAACAGTAAAGAAGAAAAAGTTTTACAACATATTCAAGATAAA
>Ga0352977_1005943_pt1 | contig 8647 bp, 4 predicted proteins | sample Cowrumwitchgrass_2_FD_205946 | JGI IMG/M metagenome (GOLD analysis project Ga0352977, IMG submission 205946) | Metatranscriptome of Cow rumen microbial communities from the University of Illinois at Urbana-Champaign, USA - Cow X-1 switchgrass... | ecosystem: Host-associated > Mammals > Digestive...
CAAGTTTGGAAACGACTACATAATAGATGTGGCAGGAGGATATTTCACATTCCTGGGATACGCTGACAGCAAAATAGTTTATGAAATAACTGGCGAGGAGCTGTTAGAAAAAGGCAGCGACGGAGAGCCGTTACTGAAAGATGCGAAAATTATAAAACAGATAAGAAAAACAAACAGAATCTACGACATAAAAAGTTGGATTCCGACAGTATTTGAAAAGGAAAATCCACTTAAAGCCACGGAAGAACTTATCGAAGGCAACGCTAATATGATAGACGGTATCTTAAATAATGAACCGCCTAAGAAAGAACCAAAAAAGCAAGAACACCAAAAGCAAGAACCACACAAAGCTGAAAAGAAAGAAAAAAAGCCGTTTACTTTTTCAAGATCTCAGCTCAAGCGCAACGCAAAAAGAGTTTCGGAACAACATAAAAGCGATACTCCGCAGCATAACCGCAAACCACCCGAACACTAAAAATAAAAGAAGAGAGGTACAAAAATGATCAACAGTATATCCATTCAGGGCAGACTTACTGCCGATCCGCAAGTCAAGCGTACAGATAGCGACATTGTTGTCTGCAATTTTTCAATAGCTCACGAACGCAGCTATACAAAAGACGAAAAAGTTACAGACTTTTTTGACTGTGTAGCTTGGAGAGCCAAAGCAGAGTTCTTACAGAGGAACTTCAATAAAGGTGATATGATTGCTATAACGGGCAAACTGTTTACTGAAACATTCACAGACAAAAACGGCAGCAGCCGAAAAGCAGTTAAAATACTTGTTACCGAAATTGCCTTTTCGGGCGGCAGTAAGGCTATAAAAGACAAAACCGTATCAACAACTCCAAAAGGATTAGAGGGATTGAAAGTACCCGATGATCTGTTGGATATAAATGCAGAGGACCTACCTTTTTAACGGAGGAGATATATGAAATATTACGGCAGTGAGCTATGGCATAAAGCTATTGATAATAGTAATAAAGTTGCTATTCCCTGTTTATCGACTTCCATTGAAGCTTTTACAAAGCTCCTCGAAGAAAATGACATTTGTTATTTTGGATTTGACAACGGAAAGATCAGTAAAGTATCTATTGATAAGGCAGATATAGAACTGGTCAAATCTATTGTCGGAGAGTATGCTTCTGTCCTTAAAATTGAGGACGTAACTAAACCGTACAGTCCGCCTGCAAAAAACATTTTCGGGACAATAGACTACAAGTACATTTCACCAAAAACAAGAAAATTTATAACAGCAGAAAGCGATATGGACCAAAGGGCATTGCTGAGAACCGCAGAATTGCTCAAACGTGATGGAGTTAAGTTTTCCGGCAGAGTTTATGATAACAAAATCACGATTACATTGAACAATAATGACGTTGATACTGCAAACAAGTATTATCAGCGAGTGTTATCTAATATACAATTGGAAAAAGCTCCGGAAATCGCAGAAGAAGAAAAGAAGTCGAATGTACTTGAAGTTGTTGAAGCTATGGCGGTACTTGGTTTCACCAACGAACAAATAACAGGTATATACACTGACACCGTTCTTGAGCTTTCAGAATTTCAAAATGTTGATATATCTGACTATATAAACTATCTAAACCCACATTACACACCTGAACAGAATGCAGAATTAATGAAATTGCTTTCAGATGTTTATAAAAATGGAGGATTTGATATTTTTACAGAATCCGAAGTACGCAGCAAGTTATACCAAACAGAAAAGATGTGCAAATCAGACTTACTGCTAAGACAATATTTTGCAAATCACAATTTCAACTCCGAACAAACAGACACGATCAGGGAAATATTTACCGGAACATTTGAAGAAACATTACCTCACGAGCTTGAAGCAATAACTGAAATATACTCTCCGGCAGAAATAAAAGAGCTTCACGAGCTATGGCTATCGGAAGAAAAGACAAGTGAAAAGGTAACATCTATTCAGACCTTCACTGAAAAGTGTAAACAAGGTATGACAGGTATCGGATATACGGAATCTTTCAAATATGCCGGAAACGGATCTTTTCTTTGGACTCACCACAGCACCGATGATAAAGGAGAATATTTCAGAACATATACTGTAACATACAAAGAACTGCTTTTAGCTAAAAACTTGTTTGACGATCCGAAAGATATATTTGACTACATAGAGAAAACGTCCGCTGTATCAGAAGCGAGAAGTATGTTGTCCGATGTTATCACAGACTATCGAAACGATTTTACGGGCGGCGAATTGCACACATACGGTGATATGACGTTTTTTGACAAGATCGAAAAAATGTATTCTCACACAGTTGAGATATTCTCTTTGGAAACGCTTTCGTCGATCATTTCAGATAAGATAAACGAAGATCTTTCAAAAGAACAGCTAAAAGAACGTATAAACACTTCAATTCAAAATATACTGATCAATGGCAACGGAGATGATTATTCCGGATATTCAAGATCTGATGTCTCTCTGCTCTGTTCGGAGCTGCTTTATTCCCCTTTTTCCGAGATTATACAATCAAGATTAACACAATTGGTCGAAAATGAGCTTGATCGAAAAGGTATTACTATTGTTGCATATCAGGACACGGAAATAAATTCAACTTCTGTTCCACTGGAACAGAAGTTAGAATCAGAACGTACAGAAATACAGGAAGATGTCATTCCCGAAACAAAAGAAACGGACTTAGATACAGAGCGTACCGAACCAATAGCAGAGAACAATAAACCCAATAATAACAAAAATGTTGAAAACAAAGAAAAAAAGGAACAGACTAAAAAAGCAGTTGTGACAAACGTATGGAGCGACTTTGAATATTTTGAAGGCGAAGGACAAACTTACAGCATAGGCAAAATTGACAAATTAATGAAGTCTTACGATGCGGAGATACAGGATCGTAAAGCTGCATTTGCAGAAAGCGGAGACCACTATCCTACATTTTCAATGGAGTTTACGCTCACAATGCCCGACGGCAGAGTTATTGAAGAAAGCCGTGAGCTTGGAACAGGTATAGGCGGTTTATTGGATTTTCTGAAATCACAAGGCGATAACTATAAGGATATTATTCCTCAATTGGAAGAACAGCTTGATCGAGAAAATAACAGATCTAAGAAACGCACAACTCGGAAACAAAAACAACCAAAAGAGGATCTGCGTCAACTCTCGTTTTCATCATTCACCAATATTAACAACGAATCTGTAAAACAAGAAAATACAAACACAGAAGATAAAGAACCTGTTATATCCGCAAAAAGTGATAACACACCGGATAGAGCAGATAATCTAACCAACTACCATATTACTGATGACCATATCGGTGAAGGAACTCCGTTGGAACGCTTTAAGAATAACATTGAAGCTATCAAAACATTAAAAGCAATTGAAAGCGAAAACAGAGCAGCAACACCCGATGAGCAAGAAACACTTGCAAAATACGTTGGTTGGGGCGGTCTTTCCAATTACTTTAACGATAAGCACCCGTCAAATTTAATGCTTAGGAAACTATTGACCGACAAAGAATACAGAGCTGCCAAAGAATCAACTATGACTGCATTTTACACTCCGCCGATAGTTATGAAAGCGATGTATAAAAAGCTCGGTGAAATGGGATTTGACGGCGGCAGAGTTTTAGAGCCTTCCTGCGGTATCGGAAATTTTATAGGCACAATGCCCACCGATTTGCAGCAAAACTGCGATATTCATGCTGTTGAACTTGATAGTATATCGGGAAGAATAGCACAAAAGCTTTATCCAACGGCTGATATTCAAGTAAAGGGATTTGAAAAGACAAGATTTAACGACAATGTTTTTGATGTAGCAATCGGAAATGTTCCTTTTGGAGATTTTTCCGTCCGTGATAACCGGTATGACAAATACAACTGGAGAATACACAATTATTTCTTCGGAAAATCGCTTGATAAATTACGTCCGGGCGGTGTGGCAGCATTTTTGACATCACGTTATACACTTGATAGTCAAAACAGCTCATTTCGTCAATATCTTGCAGAACGTGCCGATTTACTCGGTGCGATCAGACTGCCGACAGGTACATTCAGTAAGTCGGCAGGAACGGAAGTTGTATCGGATATTATCTTCTTAAAAAAGCGTGATGAAGTCGGAATGCCCGAAGTAGTGCCTGATTGGGTATATACAACACATACCGAAAACGGATTTTCGGTCAATACCTATTTCTCTGATAACCCGGAAATGGTACTCGGAGATATTGAGGTCGGTAAAGGTATGAACGGCAGGGCTGAACTTGTTGTTAAACCAAATGATAAAACAAGCTTATCTGAACAACTTGAAAGAGCTATGCAAAATATAAAAGGCAGTATTTCCGAAAGAAAATCATTACAGCTTGATGAAGAAGTCGAGGAGCAGATACAAAATGCTGCACCCGAAGATATTCGCAATTACAGCTTGTATGAACAAGGAAACCGAATATATTTTAAATCAGATGATCAAGCAACACTTTGGGCAAAAGGTAAAAGCGAAACCATAGCACAAAGGGCAAAAGAATTTATTAAACTTCGTGATACTACAAGAAACATTCTTGAAGCTATGATTAACGATTGTTCGGATGCTGAGCTTAAAGCATTTCAAGACGAGCTGAACAAGCAATATGATCTATTCCGCAGTAAATACGGACTTATACACAGCCGTTACAATAGAAGCTTGTTTAGCGATGATATAAGCTATCAGCTTGTAGCAGCACTTGAAAGCAAGTATGATCTTACTGCCGATCCGCCGACTTGCGAAAAATCAGCTCTCTTTACAAAAAGAACCATAAGACCGCCTGTTCCTATTACTTGTGTAGATACAGCACAGGAAGCATTGGCATTATCAATGGCTCAATACGGAAAAGTAGATTTTGATTTTATGACAGAGTTGTATCAAGCAGATAAGGATACAATTATAAAAGAACTTGAAGGACAGATATTCCCGGTTCCTGAATTATCTGCGGAAAACGATGTAATCTATCAAGAAGCTTCCGAGTACCTATCGGGAGATATTCGCCAAAAGCTGAGAAATGCCGAAAAAGCCGCAGAAACAAATCCTACCTTGTATTCCGCAAATATAATTGCTCTAAAGGATGTAATGCCCGAACCTCTGAAAGCCGGAGATATTGACGCAAAAATCGGTGCTGCTTGGATCAATCCGGAGTTTTACGAACAGTTTATGTATGAAACATTCCATACTCCCGACTATAAGCAGCGAAATGAAAACGGTAATAAATTTTCAACAATTGAATTGTCGTACAGCGATATTACAAACTCGTACTTTATTTCTAACAAATTTACTGACAGATCCGTTTTTACAACAAAAACTTTCGGCTTGGATATTAAGGGTGCAAATGCTTATGATATTTTTGAAAATCTTTTGAATATGAAAGATACAAAAATATACAAAGAAGATAAGGAAACCGCCACACGAACAATTGATAGAGACTTGACAAAAGCTGCTTCAAAAGTTGCCGAGAAAATAGAAGCAGAGTTTTCAAAGTGGATTTTTAAAGATCCCGAAAGACGTGATATTCTTGTTAAGCAATATAACGAGATGTATAACAGTACACGTCCGAGAGAATATAACGGCTCTGCTCTGACATTCCCCGGTATGAATGCGGAAATAAATCTCAGACCACATCAAAAAGACGCTGTTGCTCACGCACTTTACGGCGGCAACACGCTGTTTGATCACTCGGTCGGAGCTGGCAAGACATTTGAAATGATAGCAAGTATTATGGAACGTAAACGTCTTGGCTTGTCAAACAAAGCTCTAATGGCTGTCCCCAATCACCTAACGGAGCAAATAGGCGATGATTTTCAAAAGCTTTATCCAAATGCAAATATTTTAGTTGCAACAAAGTCGGATTTTACAAAGCAAAAAAGACGTGCATTAATGGCTAAAATCGCAACCGGCGATTATGACGCAGTTATCATAGGTCATTCGCAGCTTGGTAAAATTCCTCTCTCCAAAGAAACACAAGAGCGTTACCTCACAGAAGAAGTCGATCAGCTTACAGCAGCTATTGAAGAAATGAAAAAGGAAGATGGCAGAAGTTTCTCAGTTAAGCAAGCTGAAAAGCAAAGAAAAAAGCTTAGAGATAAGCTTGAAGAACTTGAAACGCTTAAAGACGATATTGTTTCCTTTGAGGAGCTTGGAATCGACTGTCTTGTAGTCGATGAAGCTCACGAATTTAAAAATCTATACACACCTACAAATATGCAGAATGTTTCGGGAATCAGCAGCTCTGCAAGCCAAAAAGCAAATGATCTGTATATGAAATGCCGGTACCTTAACGAAAAGACGGATAATACCGGAATAATATTTGCTACCGGCACTCCCATTTCAAACTCTGTTACCGAACTATATACTATGCAGCGTTATTTGCAGAATGATTTGCTTGTTGAAAAAAAGATGTCACATTTTGATCAATGGATAGGTCTTTTCGGTAAACGAATCACGGATCATCAGATTGATCCTACCGGCAAGAGCTACAAGCTTAAAACTCGAATTGCAAAGTACACAAATATGACCGAACTTATGAATATGTTCAAAACTGTAACAGATATTAAAACTGCGGAAATGATGAACTTGGATGTGCCAAAGTGCGAAACAACTATTGTAAATGTTGAACCGACTGACCTGCAGCAAGCACTTGTAGAAGAACTTTCACTGAGAGCAGACGAGGTACAAGATCGAAAAGTTGATCCGACGGTTGATAATCTCTTGAAAATCACAAGCGACGGCAGAAAGGTAGGACTTGATCCTCGGCTTATCGATCCCGATCTTGAAGATAACCCGAACACTAAGCTTAACAAATGTGTCGAAAATGTATTGAATATTTATCGTGAAACTGAATCAGAAAGATTAACTCAGCTAATATTCTGTGATCTTGGTGTACCAAATTCAAAGAATAAAGCAAATACAGCAAAAGATGAAGATGATGACGAAAAATCCGTTCTCGAAAAAGAGTCTTTTGAAGAAAGCGGTAATTTCTGTATTTACGATGATATAAAAAAGAAGCTAATAAATAATGGTGTTAAACCGGAAGAGATCGCCTACATACACGACGCAAAGACAGACGAACAAAAGTCTAAACTATTTGAAAAAGTCCGTTCGGGAGAAGTAAGAGTGCTGCTCGGCTCTACTCCTAAAATGGGTACAGGCACAAACATTCAGACTAAGCTTGTAGCATTACACGATCTCGATGTACCGTGGAGACCTTCAGATCTTGAACAAAGGCTCGGACGAATGGTAAGACAAGGGAATAAGAACAAAACTGTTAAACTGTTCAGATACGTTACGAAAGGAACATTTGACGCATACAGCTATCAAATGTTGGAAAATAAGCAACGGTACATATCACAGCTCTATACAAGTAATGCCCGTACTTGTGAGGACGTGGATCAGCAGTCTTTGAGTTACTCCGAGATCAAAACACTTTGCACCGGTGATCCGAGAATCAAAGAAGTGTTTACGCTTACATCCGATATTGAAACGCTTACTATTCTAAGGCACAATCATTTTAATACCTTATACGAAATGCAGGATAAGATCAAGTCTTTTGAAAAATCCAAAACAGAAACAGAAGCCGAAATAGCAAATACCGAAAAAGATTTAGCAATATGTGAAGCATTGCCAAAAGACGAAGAAACAGGCGGCATAGCCTTTGAAATGACGATTGACGGAGAAACCTATACCGACAAAAAAGAAGCTGCCAAAGCGTTAGAAAGTGCATTTAATAACGCTCTGTTTGAGTTTACAAAAGGTGAAACCGTAAAACTTGCCACAATACAAGGTTTTGATGTTAATGTTTACTATTCTCCGCATAGGGGCGACTATATTGGAACGATCAACGGAAATGCAAGCTATTTCTTAAAATTCTCGGCATTAAGTCAATCAACAAATATTAAGCGAATGGTTAATATTCTTGACGGAATGCGTTCTATTCTTTTTGATAGACAAGACTCATTTGCAAGAGCAAAGGCTGAAGTAGTTGAAGCTCAGAGAATTGTTAATACTCCCTTTAAAGAAGAAAGTGAGCTTAACGAAAAAACTGCAAGACGAGATCAGCTTAAATCAGAATTGCAGAAAGAACAGGCAGCAAAGCTATTGGAAAAGAACAGCGTTAATAAGGAGAGGTATTATTTCAAAATTGCCGATATGAAACGCAACGGTATTAAAATAAAGCAGCAAGCCAAACAACAAACTCCACCGCCGCAGCAAACAAACAACAAAAAGCAGGAAATATAAAAAATGCCCAACTTCGTGTCCAATGGATACGAAGTTGGGGTAGAATGACATACTCATTCATTTTGAGTATGTCATTCATCATTATGCGGAGTGGTTATTTCTAAAGGCTGTCCTATTATTTTTTCATATTTTTCAGCGATACAAGCAAGAATAAATGACCGTCTGCTTTTATACCCTGATTTTTTCGCCGCTTCGTCTATCTTTTCTTTCATACCTTTTGGTAAAGACAATTCAAAACGATCGTATTTTGTTTCATTATATCTTCGCTTTGCGTTTGTTGCAGCTTGCCCTCTCGGTGTTGGGTATTTTTGTTTTTCATCAACCATTACAACTCTCCTAACGTTAGTATATGATTAAAGTATAACATACATCATTATATTTGAATATGTATAAACCAAC
>Ga0352977_1003923_pt1 | contig 8562 bp, 2 predicted proteins | sample Cowrumwitchgrass_2_FD_205946 | JGI IMG/M metagenome (GOLD analysis project Ga0352977, IMG submission 205946) | Metatranscriptome of Cow rumen microbial communities from the University of Illinois at Urbana-Champaign, USA - Cow X-1 switchgrass... | ecosystem: Host-associated > Mammals > Digestive...
AAGTTAAAGCTAAAATAGAGTATAAATTTATAGGTAGAAATAAACAAAAGGATATCTTTTGGGATAATTATAAATATTTGAAACAACATGAAAATGATGACGAGTCTAAGATTTTGTCATACTATGGTATGACAAGTGGAGGAAAGACAAGTTTTTGTAATAATCTAATAGAAGAAATTGATGCAAAAAATAAAAAATTGTCTTCTAAAAAACAAATTCGATATATTTATCATGATTTTAAAAAAGAAAATGATTTTAAACAATCTTTGCAAGATATGTGTGATGATTTAAAGGAAAGATATAATTATTTCTTTCCAATGTTCGATTATTCATGGTATGTCTACAAATCAAGAATTGGTTTATCACAAGATTCAGATGAAATGAAAGCTTATGTTAAAAATAGCAAAATCCTAAAATACATGGTAAAAATCATAGGTAATGTACCAGTAGATAATGCATATTCAGTATTTACAAAGTATGCAAAAGGTGGCAACCCAGTTTTAAGAAAGTTTATTGCTAAACATCAAACTGAGGTTAAGAATATAGAAAATGCAAAACTATCTACATTAGAAAATATGCTTATTGCATATTTTGCAAGAGATCTATGGAATAATATGTCAGTTTATAGAGGGCCATTTGTTGTATTTTTTGATTCATTTGAACACCTTAACGGTGAGCTTATGGATTTAGTAGATCCTATTAACAATGATTTGTGGTTAAGAAATATAGAAGAGGGAAATGAAGGTTTAATGCTTAGATTACCAAATACATTATGGGTTATTCTAGGTCGTGAATCTTTAAAATGGCATGATATAGATGAAATGTGGGACGAAAGCGCCCTTGAACAACATGAATTAGAGAATTTATGTCTTGAAGAAACAATTGAATATTTAAATTATAAAGATGTAAATGAAAAAGATTTGTGCGAAGGCCTATATAATTTAACAGGTGGTAATATTATAGATCTTAATTCATGTGTAGAAAAATACGAAAAACTTACAGAAATGTTTGATGAGCCAAATCTAGATAATTTTACTAATGATTATAAGAGTATATCAAATGATATGTTAAAGTATATTGATGATGAAACAAAAGAATTGTTATTCCTTATGGCATCAAATAAAGAATGGGATGAAAAATCTCTAAATAAACAAGCAAAGCAAAATGATATTGTGATTAATAAAGTAAAATATAAAAACATTGTAACATCATCTTATGTTGATAAAATAAGTGATAAAAATGGTGGTACTTATAAGTTATGTGACGAATTTTATAATATATTATCTAAGGTTGATTATGATTTTAAATCTGTAGAGAAATCACAAGCTGATAATTATATAAATAAAGAATTACAAGATAAAAATGAAAGTGATGTAAATATAGATAGCCAAAACAAAGATTTAAATGATAATGATGAAGAATTATCAACAGAAAATGAAATGACTTTAAATGAGGCAGATGATAGCGAAGTTGGTAATAATGATTCAGATAATGATTTTGATAATGAGTCTGTAAATAATGAGGCACTAAACGATGACAATATAGATAATGAAGATGTAGAAGAAATAAATGTAATAGAAGATTTTAATACTCAAGAAGAACTCATTATAGAAGAGGATATAGAAGAATTCTATACAGAAGATATCAATGAAACTATAAATGAAACTACAAATGAAGACGTAAATGAAACAATAGGAGATACTAATGTAGGTGAAGCTACTAATAATATTTTTGAAGATAACCAAAATGATACATTTAAGGTTAATTTTGAAGATAATCAAGATGGGGCAAAAATGTCTTATGAAGGAAAAAAGAATGCTTTACTTTTATTACTAAATGAATATAAATTTGATGAATTTGAAAAAGAATTTGCACCTTTATGGGAAAATGTAAACAATAAATATGATATGACAGAATATCTATTGTTTTTAGGCATAAAACTTATATATGAAGTTCAAAAATCAAACTTCTATGAAGTAAATCAAATTGTATATGAAATTGAAAGCAAGAGAGAAGATACAGAATTTAGCAATGCTCAAGTATCAGATATAGATTATTCACTAGCAAGAGCTTATTATTTCCTTGAGGATTATGATAAGGCATTTAATATGGATACTATGTCATATGAGCTTAGACATACAACTTATAAAGATGAGCATATAGATACTATGCTTAGTATGATGGGCTTAGGAGCTGATTATTTAAGATTAGGTCAAAAGGATAAGGCTCGTGAACTTGTTGAAAAAGCCTATGATTTAGAAACAAAATTATTAGGTAGTGATAGTGTATATACTCTTAAAACATATGGTTTATTAGCTAAGGTTTATAGCGTATGTGGTGACAATGAAAAAGCATTTGACATGAGTAGAGACTTGTATGAAAAGAGCAAAAAGATACTTGGAAAAGAAAATCCAAATACAATCTTAGCATTAAAAAATATAGGTACAATTTATTTTGAACTAAGTATGTATCAAGAGGCATTTAATATTTCGAAAAAAATAAAAAGTAAGTATGAAAAAGTATTAGGTACTTCTCATAAATTTACAATATTAAGTTATGAAGATATTTCTAATATCTGTGAAATACTTAATTTGATTGAAGAGGCTTGCAATTTAAAAGAAAAGGTATATAATGGATTCGTGAAATTATATGGCGAAGGCAACAAAAAAACAATTATGGCTAATTATGAATACATGCGTTTATGTATGCAAAACAAAAAAGAAAAAGATGTTGTAAGTAGAAGTGAAGAAGCATACAAGATGTGTTCAAACCTATATGGTGAAGAAAACGAATATGCTGTTATGATGCTTAGAATGTATGGTGATGCGGTAATTGCATCTAAAATGGATAAAAAGTTAGCTAAAAATACTAATCCAAACACCTTATATAATAAATATCAGGCATTAGTTTCAGATGAATTAGAGGCAGAAAGAAAAGAAGCATTTGTAGAAGAAAAACTAGAAAAGCTTGAAAATGATACAGATGATGATTTCGCTTTTGAGTCTACAACAAAAGAAGATGACGATGACGAATTCGCAAAACTTTTTGCTGAGGTAGATAAGGCTATTCAAAATGAAACTAATAAAAATGTTGGAATGATGGATTTTTCTGATACCACTAATACTGATACTAGCAAAAATCAAAATGAGAAGTTTCCTTCAGAGAAGCTTTCTGAACAAAACGGTGGAATAGAAATAGACACAAGCTTTTTCGATACAGACGGATATAATAAGGCTGATGATTGGGATTAATAATTAGTTTTGACATAAAGGTTGTAGCAGAGAGGCCCTTTGTTACAACCTTTTTTAGAAAAAAATGGTAGGAAATTTAATGAACAAATTTGACAGATATAAAAATAAATGTTAAAATAAGTAAGTTTTATTTTTTCAACGGAGGATTAGAAGGAAAAATGGCATTTAAAGTTATTAAAAATGGTGAGAAGAAAAAGAAGGTTTCTCCTATCTATTCATTTGTAGGTAGGGAAGATGAAAAAGCATACTTTTTTGCTAATTATGAATATTTACAAAAAAATTATGAAGAAAGCGAATCAAAGGTCTTATGCTATTATGGATTTAGTAATATGGGTAAGACTGCTTTGTGTAAGCAAATTATAGATGAATTAGGCGATAGAAAACATATATATTATGATTTTGAAAGTGGAGCAGATATATCTAGCTTTCTAAAGTCAACTGTTGTTTTTATGAAGAAGAAATACGGATATTCATTTTTATTATATGAATATGCCTTATATTTAGTTTCAGATGAAAAAGTAAGAAATGCTATAGATAGTAGTTTCCTTACTTATATTAAAAAATTAATGGATAGGGTACCTACAGAGAATATAGTAGATACTCTACTTGTCTATGCTAACAGTGATGATGTAGTTATTCGTAAATTTTTAGATAACTATAGAGATGATCTAAAACAAATAGAGATGGTACTAAAGACAAGTAGCCATGAAAAAGATGATATAGATAAGTTACTTGTCACTTGTTATGCAAAGGATTTTATGCGTAATCAAGCAAATGAAAATAAACCTTTTATTATATTTTTAGATTCATATGAAAGAATAATAAATCCTCTAAATAGTGCAGGAAATAGTGAACAGTCGGACCTTTGGCTTAGATCTATAGAAGATGGTAATGAAGGTCTTATGCTTATGTTACCTAATGTTTTGTGGGTGATTGCAAGTCGTGATAGACTTCGTTGGAATAAGTATGATCCGATTTGGGACGAAAATGCATTAGAACAACATGAGTTAGGTGTATTGTTAGAAGAAGATGCTATAGGTCTTATTAATGATTATGGCTTAGAAAACATGAAAAAAGCTAAAAAGTTACATAAACTTGCACAAGGTAATCCTAAGCATATGATTTTAGCAACAAAAGCAATTATGGATAATAATATGCTTTCTCTAGAAGATGCAATTAATAATCAATATGATGTCTTAGTTGATGATTTTATGAGAGGTTATAGAAAGAATATAAGAAATGCTTTTATGGTATTATGTAATCTTTCTGTATGGACTGATAAAAATCTAGAAAAATATATGAAAAAAACAGGTATAAAGATTTCAAGAAGAGTTTGTGAAATAATTAAAAAATCAGGCTATGTTTTTGTTGAGAAAAAAACAAGATATGAGATTGTTCCATATCTAAAGGATATTTTATTACAATCTTCATATGTTGATAAAAAAGAAATTGATATAGATGTAGATGATGTAGATATAGATAAAGATAGAAAAGATACAGATACTTTTGATAATTTTAATGAGCAAGCTATGGTAAATAAAGATACAGAGTTTGTGTCTGATATTGTTCTAAAAGAAAAAGAATTTGAAAAAGAGAGAAAAAAAAGAGAAGAAAAATACGAACAGATTCTAGATGAACAAAAGAAAATTAGTTTAGAAAAAGAAGAAATTAAAAAAGAAGAACTACAAAAGGAAGAATTAGAAAAAGAGGAAATAGAAAAAGCGATAGATGAATTAGAAAATGGTGATGATTTATATCCAGAAATTAAAGAAGACTTCTTTGGTGGATTGTTAAATGATGTTGATTTTGATATCAATAGTTCAAAATCAGAAAAAGATTTAAACCTAGAAGAAGATATAAATCTAGATAGTAAAGGAAGTTACTATGATAAATATAAGGCACAGAAAAAACAAGCTAAAAATGAAAATGAGAGAAGTCTTGTTAATTTAGATAAGAATGTAAAAGAGGATAAAAATACAGATCCAATGATGTCATCATATTTTAAAAATAATACTGAAGGAATTAATCTTAAAGGAATGAATTCCTTAAAAGAAGAAAAGTTAAATTTAGATGATAAAAAGGATTTATCTATAGAAAAAAATGATAAAGCACATGTTCTAAATAGTATATCAAATACAGATACAAAAGAGTTGATTAATAATCAACTAAATGTAAATGCTTTTGATAAGGCTGTTACTAAAAGTTTACAAAGTCGAGCAAATGAGAAAAAGGCATTTAAAGAAAAGATTTTTGAAGATACAGCTAGTATTGATAGGAAAAATTATGAACAGGAAAAGGCATCAGATAATATTTTAGATAAATACACATTTGAAGAACCAAGAATAGTTGATGCTACCAAAACAGACAAGGTTGTAAGAAAAGTAAGAGCTAATAATCCTGTAAAAAAACCTGTAATTAGGGATAATAAAGTACATTATGAGGTTACAGAAACAGGAGAAATTGATGATGTATCAAAATATGGCTCTAGGTTAACTGAAGAAGATAGAGATGAGCTTATGAAAGACGTCAGTAAAGTTGGTAATAATCCTGCTGATGAGAAGAAAAATCCTCGTCTAGCTCATAATGAATTTAAGGGTATAAAAAGCTTTGAAGAATATATTAATCAAAACATTGGTAAGATTTCTTTTTGTGATTTATATGAAGATACTTACTATATGTTTGAGACTATGCTCAAAAATAAGCAATATGCTGATTTTAAAAGAATATTTTCAAAGGTATGGGCAAAGCTTATAAAGATTGATGAAAATTCAAAGGAATTTATACTATTTTCTAGAATATATGCTATGTATTTAAGAGATACAAACGATAAGAGAAACCTTGTTTATTGCCTTGACTCTATGTCAAGCATCTACTTTAAAGTAGGATTTAATGAATTTGAAATGATGGAGATAGAAGATGCACTTAATACATTTTATTTTAGTGTAGGTATGTATAATAAATCACTTGAGCTATCTGAGAAAAACTATGAAAGAAAGGTAAAAAATATGGGAGAGAATCACCCAGTTACGATTCATAGTTTATATTCAAGAGCTTTGATATATGCAGCTATGGGAAGAAATGTAAAGGCTCTTAATATTAATATTGAATCATATTCAAAGGCAAAAGAGACACTAGGTGACTCACACCCAGATACTATTGCTAATTTAGATAGCTTAGGAAATATTTATATGAATCTAGAAATGTTTGAAGGTGCTCTAGAGGCTAAAAGAAAAGTTTTTGATCAGTATGTAAAAGTATTTGGTGAAAATCACCCTAAGTCAGTTATGTGTCTTAAGACTATAGGTAACATATATGTGGGACTTGGCCAGTTTGAAAAAGCAGAAAAAATTCTAAAGGCAGCAAGTAAGAAACTAGTTGCAATCTTTGGAGTTAAAAGTAGAGAGGCTACAAACTGTAATGAAGATTTAAAAAAATGCCAAGAAGAAAGAAAAAGGATAGAAGGTAAGGAAAAGTTTTATTAAATATCTTAATATTTAATAAGAAATGTTATTTAATAAAAAATATATATAAAAATTATTAAAAAAGTATAAGATTTTTAATGAAAATATAAAATGTGGTTGCACGTTTTAGTGTTTTGAGAGAAAATATAAGTATAACCATGAGTATTTTTATTTGGTAGAAAAAACGTAGAAGGGATTGAATAATGAAACCGTTAGATATTTATTCAAATGAGAAAAATAAAGTAGAAGACGGGACCATTGCAGATGAAGTGACTAAAAAGGAAGATGAAAAAGCTACTAATGTGGCGTCATCTTCAAAAGATTTAAGAGCGTCAAAAGATGGAGTATCTAATGATGACAAAGTAGCAAAGGCTACTAAGGGCTCTACAGAAAATATGGCATTTAGGTATAAAGTTGTAAAAAATGAAACGAAAAAGGACATAAGAAAAAAAACGATAAATAATGAAAGTAAAGATGAAACAGATGAAAATGCGTCTAAAAAGAAAAATCTTGGTTTCTTTGACCTAATATTTATAGTTGGCATTGTTTTGGTATATATGCTATATGGTAGAAATTATACAAGTAAGATTTTTACGTCTAATCCAATACTTATTAATCAATTAGTATTATATATTCTGCCTTTTTTATATGCACTTATAAGAAAGGCAAGGATAAAGGAACTATATTCTATAAAATGTCCCAATATAGTTGATATATTAGCAGGTTTTTCAATTATAATAGGAGTAATGTGTCTAGATTCTTGCTTGCAGTATTTGCTTTCTCGTTATTTTAAGATTGTATCTAATACAAGCACAGGTGTAGAAAATACTGGCTTAGAATTTAGCATGGCTATTTTAACTCTTGCTATATTTCCTGCGATATGTGAAGAATTCTTTTATAGGGGATATGTTTATGGAATACTTAAAAATAAAACAAAAAGTCTTATGGCAATGATTGTATCAGCCTTGATATTTGGATTATTTCATATGAATCTTGCACAAGGTATATCAGCTTTTTTTGTTGGATTATTTTTAGCATATGTTATAGGGTCATCAAAAAGCATACTTGTAGTCGTTTTTATGCATTTTATAAATAATCTAGTTTATTTATGGATGGTGTATTATCCAAAGCAGTTTAGTTATGTACCTTTACTTTCTAAGAAAGTAAATAAATTATCTGATGTATTATATTTATTATTAGGCTCTTTATTCTTTATAGTACCAGGTATTATGTTGTGTGGAGTAAGGAGAAACAAACTTAACGATTAACTATGTAATGTTGCGTAATTGATAATATAAAAGATTTGTTTTGTATAATGTTCTTGTTAAGGAGTGTATTAAAAGATGATTACGATAAAACAAATTGCAGAATTAGCAGGGGTATCTAGAGGAACAGTTGATAGGGTTATTAATCAGCGTGGAGCAGTTAATTCTGAAACAGAAGCTAAGATACAAGAGATATTAAAGAAGGTTAATTATCAACCAAATAAAGTAGCTAAGTCTTTGTCTGTTATAAAAAAGAATTTAAAATTTGGTGTAATTTTATTTGGTGAAGCAGGAGAAAATCCTTTTTTTGATCAAGTTCGTGAAGGAATAGATAGAAAAAAGGAAGAATTAAAAGAGTATAATGTTACTATTGATGTTAGAAGCTGTGATTTTGCTTATGAAAAACAGCTTGAAGTAATTGATGAATTAGTAAAAGAAGGTGTTAGTGGTATTGCTATGACACCTATAAACCATGAAGAAATAGCCAAAAGGATTAATAAGTTATATGATGATGGCATTTTAGTAGTAACTATGAATACAGATATAAAGAATACAAAACGTATAGCGTATGTAGGAAGTAACTAC
>Ga0352977_1005600_pt1 | contig 8550 bp, 7 predicted proteins | sample Cowrumwitchgrass_2_FD_205946 | JGI IMG/M metagenome (GOLD analysis project Ga0352977, IMG submission 205946) | Metatranscriptome of Cow rumen microbial communities from the University of Illinois at Urbana-Champaign, USA - Cow X-1 switchgrass... | ecosystem: Host-associated > Mammals > Digestive...
AGGAGGTGTATTTGATGAGATTAGCATTTGAAATTGTATATATGATTGTTTGTCTTGCTCTTACAATAGTTGTATTGATGCAAGAAGGTAAACAAGCAGGTCTTACTGGTGCTATTAGTGGTGCTGCAGAGACATATTGGGGCAAGAATAAAGGTCGTTCTATGGAAGGAAAGCTTGAAAAAGCAACTAGGATTTTAGCAGTAATATTTGTACTATTATCATTACTTCTATTTTCAAAGTTTATTCCAGCAAAATAATTTTATGTGGGATTTTGGCCAATCTAAACTTTTTATGTTGCCTATGTTTTTTGTAGGCTATTAAATGTTTTAGATTGGCTTTTTTGTTGTATATAAATCGAACTAGTATAACTTTAATATTCGGTGTGTTATAATAAAGTAAAGGGGTAAAGCAAAAGTTAAACATTGAAAAAATAAACAAAAGTTAAATATTAATAGAATCAAACAAAAGTTAAACATTAAAATATAATAAAATAATATAGAATATTGCGGTAGTCAGTTGTGGGATGTTCTCTCGAAAACTATATTACACCATATTTTCGGAAGAACATTAGGTTTGAAAGGAGAAAAAATGGAAGATATAATATATAATGAAAGAAAAAAAAGGGTAGAAGAATTTTTTAATGATAAAAATTATCGACCTATGAAATATAAAGAGATAGCACATATTTTACAAGTGCCAAAAGAAGATAGAGCTGATTTTAAAAAAATATTAGCCGAGTTACAAGAAGAATGTAAAATATATGTAGATAACAAGGGTAAATATAAATTAGGTGGAGAAAACCTAATAGTAGGTACTTTTGTTGGCAATCAAAAGGGATTTGGCTTTGTAGTAGTAGAAGGAGAAGATGAAGATATCTTTATAGGTGCTGACAATGTAGGTGGTGCTGTAAATAAAGATATAGTATCTGTAAGACTTTTACCATTACATGAACAAACAGGAAGAAGAAAAGAAGGTAAGGTTGTTTCCATAATTGAAAGAGGAAATGATGAGATTATAGGAGAATATTCAAAGTGTAAAAACTTTGGATTTGTTATAGCAGATGATAAAAAATTTGGTACAGATATTCATATACAACAAAAATATTCTATGGGTGCTGTAACTGGCCATAAGGTAGTTGTAAAAATCATTGAATATGGTGATGGTAATATCAATCCAGAGGGAAAAGTTGTAGAGATACTTGGACATAAAAATGATCCAGGTGTTGATATTATGTCAGTTGTAAAAGCTAATGGAATACCATGTGAATTCCCTGATGATGTTATGAAACAGGTAGAAAAGATACCTGATCATGTACTTGAAGAAGAAAAACAAGGAAGAAAGGATATACGTAATCTTCCTACAGTTACTATAGATGGTGAAGACGCAAAAGATCTTGATGATGCTATTACATTATCAAGAGAGGGCGATGGTTATTTCTTAGGAGTACATATAGCAGATGTTACTCATTATGTAACTGAGAAATCTCCACTTGATAAAGAGGCACTAAAGCGTGGTACTAGTGTATATCTCGTAGATAGGGTTATACCACAACTTCCTCATGCTTTATCAAATGGAATATGTTCTCTTAATCAAGGAGTAGATAGACTTGCACTTAGTTGTTTTATGCATATAGATAAGAATGGTAATGTTACAGATCATGAGATAGTTGAGACTTTAATTAATGTAGATAGACGTATGTCTTATACAGATGTTAACAAAATCGTTGAACTTAAAGACGTAGATAAGAGAGAAGAATACAAGGATTTTGTAGAAATGTTTGAAACAATGCAGGAGGCAGCAGAAGTTCTAAGAAATAAGAGAAGTAAAAGAGGGTCTATTGATTTTGATTTCCCTGAAACTAAGATTACACTAGATGAAAAGGGAAGACCAATTGAGATAAAACCTTATGAGAGAAACAAAGCAACTAGAATAATAGAAGATTTTATGCTTATTGCAAATGAAACAGTAGCAGAGGATTTCTTTTGGAGAGAGTCACCTTTTGTATATAGAACTCATGAAAATCCTGATGAAGAAAAAATAACCAAACTAGGTATTTTTATAAATAATTTTGGATATTCAATAAAGGGCTCTAATGATGAAATTCATCCAAAAGAACTACAAAAGCTACTTAAAAAAATAGAAAACACACCAGAAGAGGCTTTGATTAGTAGATTGACACTACGTTCTATGAAGCAAGCAAAATATTCTATTAAAAATGAAGGACATTTTGGACTTGCTACTAAGTACTATTGTCATTTTACATCTCCTATTAGAAGATATCCTGATTTGCAAATTCATAGGATTATAAAAGAAAGCCTAAAAAGTGGACTTTCACCTAAGAGACTTAAACATTATAATAAGATACTTCCTGAAGTGGCTAATCATTCAAGCATAACCGAAAGACGTGCAGATGAGGCTGAAAGAGAAGTAGAAAAGCTTAAGAAAGTTCAATACATGAAACAATTTATAGGAGAGACTTTTGAAGGTGTTGTATCAGGTATGAATACTTGGGGAGTATATGTAGAACTTCCTAATACAGTAGAAGGTATGGTAAGATTAGCTGATATAGAGGGTGATTACTATATATATGATGAAGAAAAATATAGGGTATATGGTGAGCATACCAAAAAAACTTATGAATTAGGTCAAAAGGTTAAAATAAAAGTAGTTGACGCAAGTACAACACTTAGAACAATAGATTTTAAATTTGCAAATGATGAACAATAATAAACAAAAAGATAAGTTTTAATTATTTAGAAAGGTATGGTAGTAATTAATGAAAGAAAGTATAAAATTAGTGGCTAATAATAAAAAAGCCTACTTTGACTACTTTATAGAAGATAAATATGAAGCAGGAGTTGAACTACACGGAACAGAAGTAAAGTCACTTCGTATGGGTAAATGTAGTATAAAAGAGGCTTTTGTTAGGATAGATAAGGGCGAAGTATATGTATATCAAATGCATATAAGTCCTTATGAAAAGGGTAATATATTTAATAAAGACCCACTACGTCCTAAAAAGTTACTTTTACATGGCTATGAAATTAACAAAATATCTGGACAAATTGCTCAAAAAGGATACACGCTAGTACCACTTAGAGTTTATTTTAAAGGAAGTTTAGTAAAAGTAGAAATTGGTCTTGCAAAAGGTAAAAAATTATATGATAAGCGTCAAGATATAGCCAAAAAAGACCAAAGACGTGAGGCTGAAAAGGAATTTAAAATAAAGAATTTATATTAGTATAATAATTATGATAATAAAAAGATACTTTTTCTTACTAAAAAGAGATAAAAGTATCTTTTTATAAGGGTTAATAGAGATTTTAAAATGTTGACAAGAGCATAATAATATAATATACTGTATACAATTGAGTAAGTTAGCATATATTTAGCTAACATTGTAAATTTAAAAAGATATTTTGATTATTTTTTTACTTGAAAATAACTTGGGAGTGTGCAAGATATGAAAAAAGTCATAACATATGGTACTTTTGATTTATTACATATAGGTCATATTAACATTTTAAGGAGAGCAAAAGAGCTTGGAGATTATTTAATTGTTGTAGTATCTACTGATGAATTTAATGCTATTAAAGGAAAGAAAGCTTTTTATTCTTATGAAGATAGAAAAACTATACTAGAGGCAATTAAATATGTAGATGAAGTTCTTCCAGAAAAGTGTTGGGAACAAAAGATTTCTGATGTTGTAGATAATAACGTAGATGTTTTCGTTATGGGACATGATTGGGAAGGTAAATTTGATTTCTTAAAAGAGTATTGTGAAGTTGTATATTTGCCAAGAACAGATGGTATATCAACGACTCAGATAATAGAGGAACTAAGTAAAAGATAAGCTTGTTTTTTTACAAGCTCTTTTTCGTTTATGAAAATATTTATTGAATAATTTTTTTTTGTTTGATAAAATAATTTAGTAAAGAGGGTAGTTAATTTTTAAACAAATAATAGGATAGATAGGTGTTTAAGATGGAGAAAAAATATAGATATAGAAATTTTATTATGTTTATTATGGGTGTTATTGCAGTAGCACTAGTAACAGGATTGTTTTCATGGGTATGGATTAAGTATTTTGAGCCTATGGGTTTTTCAGATCCTAAGAATTCGCAGATGTTTTATAGAAATGGTTATATCTTAATGGCTCTTTTATATGCGGCGATGGTAATAGGTACATATTTGATATATGATGGATTCAAATATGGATTTATGACAACCACTAGTATCGTATATTCACAATCAATAGCCATTGTTATAGTGAATTTTATTACATATTTTCAAATGTCACTTATAGCACGTCATATGTTAAGACCAATAATGTTAATCATTGTTACAGGTATGCAGATACCAACCATTATCATATGGTCTATTTTAGCAAGTGCTATTTATTATACTATATATCCACCTAGGAGAATGATAATTGTATATGGTAGTTCAATAGCTGAAACGCTTATGAGTAAGATAGGCACAAGAAAAGAAAAATATAAGATATGTGCTTCTATTAAAACAGACGCAGGTTTTGAAAGAATATGTGAGAAATTATTAGATTATGATTCTGTTGTTTTGTGTGATGTAGATCCAGCTTTAAGAAATAAAATATTAAAGTTTTGTTTTGATAATTCACTTAGAGCTTATATTACACCTGATATTGCAGATATAATTATTAGAGGTGCAGACAATATAACGTTATTTGATACACCACTTTTACTTTGTAGAAGCAGAGGATTTACTAATGAGCAAAGATTTGTAAAAAGAGTATGTGATATTATTATATCATTTATTATGATTATAATCTTTTCTATTCCAATGATAATTACTGCAATATGTATTAAAGTATATGATGGTGGACATGTTTTTTATAAACAAAGAAGAAGTACAGTAGGTGGCAAAGTCTTTGAAATATACAAGTTTAGAAGTATGATAGAAGATGCTGAAAAGAACGGTAAAGCAAGACTTGCAAGTGTAAATGATGATAGAATTACGCCTATTGGTAGGATAATTAGAAGATATAGGATTGATGAATTACCACAATTATTTAACATATTAAAAGGTGATATGTCAGTTGTTGGACCTAGACCAGAAAGACCTGAGATTATAGATGAATATCTAGAACAAATGCCAGAATTTAAGTATAGATTAAAGGTAAAGGCAGGACTTACAGGATATGCTCAAATAGTTGGTAAGTATAATACAACAGCAAAAGATAAATTAAAGATGGACTTAATGTACATAGAAAACTATTCTTTTCTTTTAGATATTAAGTTGATTATGATGACAGTAAAGATTATGTTAATCAAGGAAAGTACAGAGGGTGTAAAGGAAGAAAAGAAAGCAGAAAATGAAGCTAAAAAAGCAGAAAAGAAAGTTGAAAAAGAAACTAAAAAAGCAGAAAAAGATTTAAAAAAAGAAGAAAAGAAAGCTAAGAAAAAAATAGAAAAAAAAGCATAAAGCTTTTTATTAAGTTTAAGTAAGGAGTAGTATTTATTATGATAACAGACTATTCAGTACTAATGTCCGTCTATCACAAAGAAAAAGCAGACTACTTTGAAAAAAGTATAGAAAGTATGCTTTCTCAAACAATTAAGCCAAAAGATTTTGTAATTGTATGTGATGGGCCTTTGACAGATGACTTAGATGATGTAGTAAAAAAGTATAAAAATAAATATTCTGATTTGTTTCAGATTGTAAGATTAGAAAAATGTAGTGGCCTAGGAAATGCCTTAAATAAAGGACTTAAGGCTTGTAAATATGATGTTGTTGCAAGAATGGACACTGATGATATTGCAAAAGCTGATAGAATTGAAAAACAATTAAAAGTTATTGAAGAAAAAAATGTAGATATAGTAAGTGGTACAGTAGAAGAATTTGATGGTAGCACTGACAATATTGTAGCTAAAAGAATTTTACCAAGTAGTCATGAGGAGATTATGAAGTTTGCAAGGCAGAGAAATCCTTTTAATCACCCTTGTATCTGCTTTAAGAAAAAAGCTGTCCTAGATGCAGGCAGTTATATGGAGTTTCCTTTGTTTGAAGATTACTATTTGTGGGTAAGAATGCTTAAAAATGGTGCAAAAGGATATAATATAGAGGATACTATTTTGTATATGAGGGCTGGAGTTAGTATGTATAATAGACGTGGAGGATTTGCATATGCAAAAAAAGCAGTAAAATTTAGATGGCACTTAAAAAAGATGGGTTTTTCATCAACTAAAGACTTTGTAAAATCGGCAGGAGGTCAAATTGTTGTTAGCATCATGCCTAACAAATTTAGACAAGTATTTTATAAAAAGGTTTTAAGAAAGTAATAGATAGTGCAGGTATATAATGTATACGATAGTATATATTACATATAAAAGATTGTAGATACTTGAAAGGGCATGGTTATTAGTATGTTAAGGAAGATACCTAGAAAATATTTTGAAATATTTGATTTTATAAATAGACATATAAAAAAAAGACCAAAGAGTATTTTTATATATTCTAATCTTGGTTTTAGGGATAACATAAAGGCAATATATGATTTTTTTATTAATGATAATAGATTTAATGATTACAAGATTGTATGTAGTTTAAATAATTATAAACAGGTAAGTAAAAATCCACCTAAAAACGTTACCTTTGTAAGTAATATAAAGGGTATATTTTATTTTTTTAGGTCGAAATATTGTTTTTATTGTTTTGGAAAATATCCTATAAAACCAGCAGATAATCAAGTCGTTTGTAATTTGTGGCATGGTATGCCACTTAAAACTATTGGGAATATGCAAAAAGGTTGCGAGAATATAAAGTATAATTATTTTACATATGTTTTAGCAACATCACAGTTTTATAAAGATATAATGAAAAAGTCATTTTCTTGTAGTGATGAGCAAGTTTTAATATGTGGTCAGCCAAGGAATGATGAAATGTTTGTAGATAACAAGGATAAATTTTATAAATTATTTAAGGAATGCACAAAGCTTAATAAGGCTTATAATAATGAAGGTGATAAAACTTCCTTTAATAAAGTTATTGTTTGGTTACCTACTTATAGGGATTCTGATGATAATCAGAAGTTACCATTACTTGATAATAATGGCTTAAATGCTATTAATGATAAATTAGTTAAGGATAATAGTATTGTAATTATAAAACCACATCCACTTGCAAGTATTGATTATACTACTGTAGGTGAATTCTCTAATATCTTTGTATGTGATCAAAGTCTTTTAGATACTTGTGGTGTATCTGTTTATGCTTTGCTTAGTATGGCAGACGCATTAATTACAGATTATTCTTCTGTTTATTTTGATTATCTATTACTTGATAGACCTATTGGTTTTACAGTAGAGGATATGAGTAAATATGAGGAAGATAGAGGTTTTGTATTTGATAATCCTAACGACTATATGCCAGGTATGAAGATACATAACCAAGAAGAGATGATTACTTTTGTGAAAGATTTGACAGAGGCTAATGATTTGTATAAAGAAGAACGTAAAAAAATTAATGAAGTAGTAAATTTCTACGTAGATGGTTGCAATAGCGAAAGGATATGCAAGAAAATAGGGCTTTTATAATAAATGTTTTCTTAAAATTTAGATGCATAGATTTTTTAAGATAACATATGCTTAGAACGGAGGATTATTTTGAAGGAAAAATTAAAAGCGTTATTATACAATCTTTCTAAAAAAAGCAGATTATTTAAGAGATTTGTTGATTTTGGAAAGTATATGGTTGGTTTTTTAAGATATAAAAAAAGTTGTCTATTTAACAAAGTAGATGATAAGACAGTTTTGTTTGAGGCATTTCAAGGAAGAATGTTTGCTTGTTCTCCAAAGGCATTATTTTTTGAAATGATTAGTAATGATAAATATAAAGATTATAAGAAAATATGCGTAGTTAGAGATTTAGAAAAATATAAGGATTTAGAGGAAAATCCAAATACCAAGCTTGTAAAATTTGGCTCAAAGGCCTATTTTAATGCTTATGCTAAGTCTAGATATTGGATAACTAATTTTAGACTTAGAGCATTTTTAAAAGAGGGTAAAAAACACAAGTATATACAGACTTGGCATGGAACCCCCCTAAAAAGACTTGGTTGTGATATAAGTGTGGGAGGAAATGCAACTTCAAGTTTATCTGATATTGAAAGAGAGTATAAGGCTGAGGCAAAAAGAATAAGTGCTTTTTTATCACCTTCTGCTTTTTGTACAGAAAAATTCATGTCAGCTTTTAGACTTAAAAAAGAAACAGTTGTAGAAAATGGATATCCTAGAAATGAAGCTTTATTTACATACACAGATAAAGACGTACTTGACTATAAAAAGCGTTTAGGATTACCACTAGATAAAAAGGTAATACTATATGCACCTACCTTTAGAGATAATCAACATGATAATAAGCTTGGCTATGTATTAAAACTAGGAATGGATTTTGATAGTTTTAAAGAGAAGTTTGGTAGTGACTCAATCGTATTATTTAGGGCACATTATTTTGTTGCAAATGCATTTGACTTTGAAAAATATAAGGGTTTTGTTTTTAATGTGTCTGATTATG
>Ga0352977_1006297_pt1 | contig 8510 bp, 14 predicted proteins | sample Cowrumwitchgrass_2_FD_205946 | JGI IMG/M metagenome (GOLD analysis project Ga0352977, IMG submission 205946) | Metatranscriptome of Cow rumen microbial communities from the University of Illinois at Urbana-Champaign, USA - Cow X-1 switchgrass... | ecosystem: Host-associated > Mammals > Digestive...
GCGAAACCAAAGAAGAGAATCATCCTCCCGGATCCTAAGTACAATGACGTGCAGGTCACGAAGTTCGTGAACAACATCATGCTCAAAGGAAAGAAGAATCTGGCTTACGAGATTTTCTATGAAGCGATGGACATCATTGAGAGCAAGCTCAATGAGAATCCTGTTGAGGTGTGGAAGAAGGCCCTGGCCAACGTCACGCCTCAGGTCGAGGTCCGCAGCCGCCGTATCGGTGGTGCCACCTTCCAGATCCCTTCCGAGATCCGTCCTGCCCGTAAGCAGTCGATCGGCATGAAGAATCTGATCAACTACGCTCGTAAACGTCACGAGAAGTCGATGGCCCTGAAGCTCGCTTCTGAGATCATGCAAGCCTATAAGGAAGAGGGTGCTGCCTTCAAGAAGAAGGAAGAGATCCACCGTATGGCGGATGCCAACAAGGCCTTCTCGCACTTCAGATTCTAATATAGAAAGGAAAAGAAGTAATGGCAAACGTCCCTGAAAATAGGTTCAACCTCAGCCTCACGCGTAATATCGGCATCATGGCTCACATCGATGCCGGTAAGACGACGACGACGGAGCGTATCCTCTATTATACGGGGCGCAGCCATAAGATTGGTGAGGTTCACGACGGAGCTGCCACCATGGACTGGATGGTCCAGGAGCAGGAACGCGGAATCACCATTACTTCAGCTGCCACCACGGTGTTCTGGCATCTCAACAATGAGGCCTACAAGATCAACATCATCGACACCCCCGGCCACGTTGATTTCACAGTGGAGGTGGAGCGCTCGCTCCGCGTCCTCGATGGCGCCATCGCCATCTTCTGTGCCGTCGGCGGGGTGGAGCCTCAGTCGGAGACCGTGTGGCATCAGGCTAACAAGTACAATGTGCCCCGTATCTGCTTTGTGAACAAGATGGACCGTGCCGGTGCGGATTACTACAAGGTCATCGACCAGATCCGCGAACGGCTGCACGCCAACCCCGTCCCGCTTCAGCTGCCCATCGGCGTTGAGGACGACTTCGTCGGCGTGGTCGATCTGATCAAGAACAAAGCTTACGTGTGGGAAGAAGAAGACAACGGCTCCCGTTTCGACGAAGTGCCCGTCCCCGAAGACATGAAAGAAGAGGTGGCCCGCTACCGCTCCATGATCCTCGAAGGCGCCGCCGAAGACAACGAGGCCCTGTTCGACAAGTTCATGGAAGACCCCGAGAGCATCACGGAGGAAGAGCTGATCGCCCAGCTCCGCAAGGAGACCTTGGAGCTCAACATCTGCCCCGTGTTCTGCGGTGCTTCCTTCAAGAACAAAGGGGTCCAGATGCTGCTCGACGGCATCGTCAACTACCTGCCCAGTCCGCTCGACGTGGACCATGTGACGGGTGTCAACCCCAAGACCGGTGAAGAGGAAGTCCGCAAGTCCGACCCGAACGGGCCGTTCTGCGCCTTGGCCTTCAAGATCGCCACGGATCCTTTCGTCGGTCGCCTCTGCTTCTTCCGCGTTTATTCAGGCACACTGAAAGCCGGTGAGATGGTTCTCAACGCCTCGACGGGCAAGAGAGAACGCATCGCCAAGATCCTCCAGATGCACGCCAACAAGCAGAACCCGCTGGAAACGATTTCGGCGGGCGACATTGGCGCTGCGGTGGGATTCAAGATGATCAGGACCGGCGATACCTTGACCGTGGAGAACAAGCCCCTGGTGCTCGAGAACATCCAGTTCCCCGACCCGGTGGTGAACGTAGCGGTCGAGCCTAAGACTACTGCAGACATTGAAAAGATGGAAGTCTCCCTCGCCAAGCTGGTGGAGGAGGATCCCACGTTGTTTGTGCACCTTGACGAAAACTCAGGACAGACCATCCTGTCCGGCATGGGCGAATTACACCTTGATATTATTATCGACCGTCTCAGAAGAGAATTTGGCGTTGAAGTCAACCAGGGTCGTCCACAGGTCGCCTATAAGGAAACCTTTACAAACACGATTCAGCACCGTGAAGTCTATAAAAAACAGACCGGTGGAAAAGGGAAATTCGCTGATATTGCGTTCACGATGGGTCCTGCCGATGAAGGTGTCGTAGGTTTGCAGTTTGTTGATGAAGTGAAAAATGGTGCGATCCCGCGCGAGTTCATGCCCGCCGTAGAGAAAGGCTTCAAGGGAGCCATCTCCAATGGCGTGCTGGCGGGCTTCCCGGTGGAAAGCGTGAAAGTGGTGGTCACCGATGGTTCGTTCCATCCGGTGGACAGCGACGCGCTCTCTTTCGAGTCTGCCGCCCACATCGGCTTCAAGGAAGCTGGTCTCAAGGCCGGCCCTATCTTGACGGAACCGATCATGCGAGTCGAGATCCATTGCCCTGACGAATACATTGGTGATGTCACGGGCGATTTGAATAAGAAGAGATCCATACTTCGAGAAGTCAATGCCAACATCGGCTTCCAAGTCATCAAGGCGGATGTGCCGCTGGCAGAGATGTTCGGATACATCACGACCTTGCGTTCGATCACCTCGGGCCGTGCCACCTTCAACATGGAGATCAGCCATTACGCCCCGGTGCCCGATGCCATCGCAGAGATTGTGATCAAGAAAGCAAAAGGACTATACTTTATTTAAGAAAGTCAAATCTATTAATAATAAATTATTGTGAGCCAGAGAATTAGAATTAAATTGAAATCGCATGATCACAACTTGGTTGACAAATCAGCCCAGAAGATTGTGAACACGATTAAGTTGACTGGAGCAGTTGTCAGCGGTCCCATTCCGTTGCCGACCAACAAGAAGATCTACACCGTGTTGCGTTCCACTTTCGTTCACAAGAAATCGAGAGAACAGTTTGAGCTCTCCACCTACAAGAGACTGCTCGACATTTACAACTCGACTTCCCAGACGATCGACGCACTGATGAAGCTGGAGCTCCCCAGTGGTGTGGAAGTAGAAATCAAATTGTAAAACCTATCTAGTACAAAAAATTAAAGCTAAGTAGCAATGTCAGGATTACTAGGAAAAAAGATTGGGATGACGAGCATCTACGACGAAGCCGGTAAGATGATCCCCGTTACGGTGATCGAGGCGGGTCCGTGCGTGGTCACCCAAGTCAGAACAAAAGAAAAGGACGGTTATGACGCTATCCAGTTAGGTTTTGAGGAGAAGAAGTTGAAGAACACGACGAAGGCCGAGCAGGGTCACTTTGCAAAGGCCAACACGACTCCCAAAAAGCTGGTGCGCGAATTTTCACGTTTCGAACAAGGCCACAGAAAACAATTAGGCGAAACGTTAACCGTTGACGTCTTCATGGAAGGCGAGTTTGTCGATGTCAGTGGCATCAGCAAAGGTAAAGGCTTCCAAGGCGTTGTGAAACGTCATCATTTCAATGGCGTTGGTCAGGCTACTCACGGTCAGCACAACCGTTTGAGAAAACCCGGTTCCATCGGTGCTTGCGCTTATCCTTCGAGAGTGTTCAAGGGATTGCGCATGGGTGGACAAATGGGCAACCGCAAAGTTAAAGTAACGAACTTGCAGATCGTGAAGATTGATGCAAGCAAGAATTTGTTGGTGGTGAAGGGCGCTGTTCCGGGCCACAGAAATGGATATTTAATGATTGAGAGATGGAGTTAACAGTTTATAACATCAAAGGCGAAGACACTGGCCGTAAGGTTCAGCTGAATGACAACATTTATGCTGTTGAGCCCAACGAGCATGTCATGTATCTGGCAGTGAAGCAATATCTCGCTGACCAGCGTCAAGGAACTCACAAATCAAAGGAACGCAGCGAGATCTCCGGCAGCACCCGTAAGCTCTTCCGTCAGAAGGGTACCGGCGGTGCCCGTCGTGGCGACATCAACTCTCCTTTGCTGAGAGGTGGCGCCCGCGTGTTCGGTCCCAAGCCCCGCGACTACAGCTTCAAGCTGAACAAGAAGGTCAAGGCTTTGGCCCGTAGATCCGCCCTCACCTGCAAGGTCAACGACAACGAGATCGTCGTTGTAGAAGACTTCACATTCGATACCATCAAGACCAAGCAGATGGTCAACATCCTCGACAGCTTCAAGGTCAATGGTGGCAGAAACATGTTTGTGTTCACGGAGCCCGACCGCAATGTGGTTCTTTCGGCCCGCAACATCCAGCGCACCAGCGTCGTGTTGGCCCGCAACCTGAACACGTATGATATTCTGAATGCCAAGAAGATCTTCATCACTGAGAGTGCTCTGAAGCCTATCGACGAGATTCTTGGATAATGTGTAACGCTTAAAAACGAAAAGAGATGATTATCATTAAGAAACCCGTCATTACAGAGAAGATGACCGCAATAAGCGAGAAGCTTAATCGCTATGCATTCATCGTTGACACCCGCGCCAACAAGATCCAGATCAAGAAGGCTGTTGAAGACCTCTACGGCGTGAAGGTGAAGAGTGTCAACACGATGAATTACGAAGGAAAGTCAAAGTCGCGCTATACCAAGAGTGGCGTCATCACCGGCAAGGTGAGCGATACCAAGAAGGCTATTGTGACGTTGGCTGAAGGTGAAACAATTGACTTTTTTAGCAATATCTGAAAATGGCTTTAAAGAAATATAAACCTACGACACCAGGTCAGCGTTTCAAGGTTTTGAGCGCTTTTGACGAGATTACGACCGACAGGCCCGAGAAGTCATTGCTTGCTCCTATGAAGAGCACGGGTGGCCGTAACTCCAGTGGTAAAATGACGGTTCGCTACAGAGGTGGCGGACACAAACAGAAGTACAGAATCATCGACTTCAAGCGTGACAAGGACGGCGTTCCGGGCATCGTGAAGACCATCGAATACGATCCGAACCGCACCGCCCGCATCGCCTTGGTGTTCTACAAGGACGGCGAGAAGCGTTATATCATCGCTCCTGCTGGCTTGAAAGTCGGTCAGGAAATCATCAGCGGCAAGGGCGTGCAGCCGAATGTGGGCAACACCTTGTTCCTGAGCGAAGTCCCGTTTGGTACGATTATTCACAACATCGAGTTGCGCCCTGGTCAGGGTGCCAAGATGGCGAGAAGCGCCGGTTCCTACGCACAGCTGATGTCGCGTGAGGGCAAGTACGCGATCCTCAAGATGCCTTCTGGCGAGACTCGTATGATCCTCCAAGCTTGCAAAGCTACGATCGGTTCCGTTTCCAACGGAGACCACAACCTCGAGAAGTCGGGCAAAGCGGGCCGCAGCCGTTGGCTGGGTCGCCGTCCCCACAACCGTGGTGTTGTCATGAACCCTGTCGATCACCCGATGGGTGGTGGCGAAGGTCGTGCCTCCGGCGGTCACCCGCGTTCACGCAAGGGTTTGCCGGCAAAGGGCTACAAGACCCGTTCTCCGAAAGCTGCCTCGAGCAAGTACATTATCGAAAGAAGAAAGAAGTAATCATCAGGAAAATCGCATAAGTTATGAGTAGATCATTAAAAAAAGGCCCGTACATCCACTACAAACTCTATCAGAGAGTGATGGAAAACGTTGAAAGCGGCAAGAAGACCGTGATCAAGACTTGGTCAAGAGCATCCATGATTTCTCCTGATTTCGTCGGACAGACCATCGCCGTTCACAATGGCAACAAGTTCATCCCGGTCTATGTGACCGAGAACATGGTTGGCCACAAGCTTGGCGAGTTCGCCCCGACCCGTATCTTCAGAGGTCATGCTGGTAATAAAGATAAAGGTAACAAGTAATACTAGGAGGTAACAATGGGAGCTAGAAAACACAACAGAGCTGAAGCCATCAAGGAAGCTCGTAAATCGGTAGCCATCGCCCATCTGAACAACGTGCCGACGTCGCCTTACAAGATGCGTCTCGTGGCCGACATGATCAGGGGAATGAAGGTGGAGCTTGCACTGCATGCCTTGCAATATTCAACCAAGGAAGCTTCGAACAAAGTCTATAAGCTGCTTCGTTCGGCAATTGCTAACTGGGAAGCGAAGAATGAAGGAAAACGCGTAGAGGACAGCAACCTTTACGTCAAGGAGATCTGGGTGGACGAAGGCCGCACGCTGAAGCGCATCCAGGCTGCCCCTCACGGACGTGCATTCCACATCCGCAAGCGTTCGAATCATGTTACTATCATTGTGGACAGCAGAATAGCTAAGGAAGAATAAATTGAATAATTAGATAAGTTAAAATGGGACAAAAAACTAATCCTATAGGTCTTAGATTGGGAATCATCAAAGGATGGGATTCCAATTGGTATGGCGGAAAAGACTTTTCAGCCAAGCTCGTTGAGGACGACAAGATCCGCAAGTATCTGAACGCCCGTCTCGGCAAGGCTGGCATCTCAAAGATCGCCATCGAACGTTCCTTGAAGTACGTCACCGTCACCATCTTCACGGCCCGTCCGGGCATGATCATCGGCAAGGGTGGCGAAGAGGTTGACAAGCTGAAGAAAGAGCTTGTGAAGCTCACCGGCAAGGAGATCCAAATCAACATCAACGAGATCAAGAGACCTGAGCTCGATGCCTACATCGTAGCAAGCACGATTGCTAAACAAATTGAGGGACGTGTCTCGTTCCGTCGCGCCATCAAGACCGCTGCCGCCAGCACCATGAGAATCGGTGCCGAGGGTATCAAGATCATGATCTCCGGTCGTGTCGGCGGTGCTGAAATGTCACGTGCCGAATCTTACAAGGAAGGCCGTATCCCGCTGCACACCCTGCGTGCGGACATCGACTACTCCTTAGTTGAAGCGCACACCTCCTACGGCCGTCTCGGCATCAAGGTGTGGATCTGCAAAGGTGAAATCTATGGCAAGCCCGAACTGGTTCCGACAAGTGTCAACAGCCCCGCCAAGCGCCAAGCTGCTGCCAAACCCGCCGGTGCCCCGCGTCGTGGCAATGGAAAACGTAAATAATTTTGTGAACTTTAAAAGTTAAGTAACGATGTTACAACCGAAAAGACAAAAATTCAGAAGACCCCAAAAAGGTAAGATGAAAGGCAACGCTTTCCGTGGCCATGAGTTAGCTTTTGGATCTTTTGGTATCAAGACTTTGGAAGAGGCTTTGATCACGGCTCGCCAGATCGAGGCTGCCCGTCAAGCCGTCACACGTTATATGAAACGTGAAGGACAGATTTGGATCCGCATCTATCCCGACAAACCCATCACCAAGAAGCCTTTGGACGTCCGTATGGGTAAAGGTAAGGGTGATCCGGAATACTTTGTAGCTCGCGTTACCCCAGGTCACATGCTGTTTGAAGCAGACGGTGTGCCGTTGGCCATTGCCAAGGAAGCCCTCCGTCTCGCTGCTCAGAAGCTGCCGGTGACGACGAAGTTTGTGGTTAGAAGAGATTACGTCGAATAAATTTAAGTTGGAACAGAAATGAAAAGAGAATCATTAAGAGAGTTGAGCGTCGCCGATCTGAACGAACGTCTGGAACAGGCCCGCGAACAGTTGGTCAAGATGCGCCTTAATCACGCCGCTTCCCCGCTGGAGAACCCGAACACGATTCGCGCTACCCGCAAGGATATCGCTCGTATTCTGACTGAATTGAGAAGACGCGAAATCGAACAGAGTAAGTAATTTTTAACGACGATTAGAGAAAATGGAAACAAGAAATCTGAGAAAAGAAAGAATCGGCGTGGTTGTCAGCAATAAGATGGACAAATCCATCGTCGTGGAGATCGAACGTCGTGAAAAGCACCCGATCTACGGTAAGTTCATCAAGAAAACGAACCGTTTTATGGCTCATGACGAGAAGAATGAGTGCAACATCGGTGATACCGTGCGCATCATGGAAACCCGTCCTATGAGCAAGAATAAATGTTGGAGATTAGTAGAAATTATCGAAAGGGCTAAGTAATATGATACAACAGGAAACCAGACTCGCAGTAGCTGACAATAGCGGTGCAAAAGAAGTCCTCTGCATCAGAGTGTTAGGCGGAACCAAGAAACGTTACGCCCACACTGGCGACATCATCGTCGTCACCGTGAAAAGCGCCATTCCAAGCGGTAACATCAAGAAAGGTACCGTTTCAAAGGCAGTCGTAGTCCGTACTAAGAAGGAAACCCGTCGCGCTGACGGCTCCTACATCCGTTTCGATGACAATGCCTGTGTTCTTCTGAACAACGCCGGTGAACTTGTCGGAACCCGTATCTTTGGTCCCGTCGCCAGAGAGTTACGTGAGAAGCAGTTTATGAAAATAGTTTCACTCGCTCCAGAAGTGTTGTAATTTAAAATTGAACAGACTATGAAACTCCATGTTAAGAAAGGCGACACTGTCCTGGTGATCTCGGGCAATGACAAAGGCAAGCAAGGAAAGGTCATGAGCGTTGACGTGAAATCAAACAGAGCCATCGTTGAAGGCGTCAGAATCATGTCGAAGCACACCCGCCCCAATGCTGAACATCCTCAAGGCGGCATCATCAAACAAGAGGCCCCCATCCACATCTCGAACCTCATGGTGGTCGATAAAAACGGCAAACCTACGAGAATCGGTCGTAAGAAAGATGAAAAAACTGGTAAATTAATCCGTTATTCCAAGAAGACGGGAGAAATAATCAAGTAAGATGAACTATCAACCCAGAC
>Ga0352977_1022482_pt1 | contig 8283 bp, 17 predicted proteins | sample Cowrumwitchgrass_2_FD_205946 | JGI IMG/M metagenome (GOLD analysis project Ga0352977, IMG submission 205946) | Metatranscriptome of Cow rumen microbial communities from the University of Illinois at Urbana-Champaign, USA - Cow X-1 switchgrass... | ecosystem: Host-associated > Mammals > Digestive...
ATTCAATCCTGATGGTAGTTCTGCTCTTGCTTATATGATAAAGAAAGACGAAAGCCTAATGATTGGATATTTGAATCAGTATGAAACATGGATTAAATATCATCTAAATGATAAGTTTGGAAAAACAAGTCTAATGTTTGATTTCCAAATTTTACCTACAACTGTATTCAACCGCGAGGACCTATAGGGCGCGTATTTCCGTGGCGCACAATATGGTTACTCCAAGATGTTCGCGGGCGTAGCCATGGGCATTAAGCAGCGTGAGCAACTCAGCCTAATGACATTTGAAAATGACTTCCTAAAGATGTCAGAAAATATGATTCCATTACAATCTTCATATACTACTTCTGGAAATAGTATTGCGTCAGAAGAAAAAAATAAATCTTCAGCGCAAAAAACTAGTAATACATAGTAGATACAAAACATAGATAATAAGGGAGGTCGCCCAGAATTGGATGACACCGAAAAATCGGAGAAGACACAAGCCAATATTGCGGCCCAAGGATAAGGAGGTATATTATGGATAAGAATATCCCAATTTACTTTGATACCATTATAGTAGATTCTCCTGTCCAAGAAATCCCATATGGAGATTCCAACGCCTTCCGCCTTTAGGTAGGGGTATTTACTAAATATAGAAACCGTAATGGTTCTTATATAACAGATGATTATGCTGAACAATTAATTAAGTCTGCGACTCGTGGAAATACGCCCGTAGTTGGATTCTTCGATCCAGAAACACAAAAATGGAGCAGTCATACAGGTCCAACATTAGCCAATGGATATGGCTATGTTGAGCAATTTGTTGGATGGCAGCCATTTACTGATACTGATGGTGTAGCAAGAGAATATGCTGTCTTCTCTGTTGTGCTATTTACTCAGTATTATGAAGAGGCCAAAAAGATTCGCGGCCAGCATCAAAGTATGGAACTAAATCCAGAAACAATTACTGGTGACTGGGTATCTTTTGAGGACGGAGAATATTTTGTTTATAAAACTGGTGATATGCTCGGTTTTTGTGTTATTGGGGAACATGAGCCCTGTTTTTCAGTATCTACTTTCTTTAGTAAGAATGATGATACTTATAAATCTCAATATGAAAAGTTCTCTTCACTTTTACAAAACTTAAAACAATAGGTTGAAGAGACTGAGCATAAAATAAAGGGAGGAGAACAAACAATGGATGAGTTTGAAAAAGAACAAGTCGCTGTAGAACCAGAAGTTGCTCCCGAAGTCGAACCTGAGGTTACACCTGAGGTTGAACCAGAAGTCGAACCTGCGGCCGAACCAGCTGCTGAGGTTGAGCCTGTGTCAGAGCCTGAACCTGAGCCTGAAGCCGAACCAGAAGAGCCTTCTGAATTTGATAAACTACAGCAAAAGTTTGATGAACTAAATAACACTTATAATGAGTTATTAAATAATTACAATGCGGTTAATGAAAAAATTGAAAGCGCTAATAGTGAAATTGAGCAACTTCGCGCTTCCAACACAACTTTACAAGAGACTGTGAATGCTTACGAAGCAAAGTTTGCCGCGATTGAATTACAGAATAAAAATTCTCTAATTGAAAAATATGAAAAAGTTTTATCTGAAGAAGAAATTATGCCAATCAAAGATACGGCTAAGGACTTCTCTTATGATGAGTTAGAGAGCAAATTGGCAGTTATATTTGCCAATAAGCAAATGGCTGGCAGTGAAGAAGAATCTAAGAAAGTTCCACTACCAGAACCTGAACAAGAAAATGAATTTGCTTTACTAATGAGAAAGTATCGTAAATAATTAGGAGGGAAATTAATATGGGTATGAAAAGATTTCCATGTGAACAATATGCCAGCCTAGAGCTAAATCAAGTAGCTTTCCCTAAGACTGGTATGGTAGTTTCTCAGACTCCTCTTGGCGAAAAATTCACCGCCGACTCTAGTGTAGCTGGCGCTTATGGTGTTTGCGAAAATGGTATGTGGGTTGTAGCTGATAAGGCCGCAGGCGTTATTGATGCTCCCGCTGCTGCCACTGACAAGCCAATTGGTATTGTATATACTACCGAAAAAGAATATGACATTTTCCATTATGGTCTAAAGACCTTTGGACGTAAAGTTGCTGGGGATTATCCTCGTGTTGGCCTACTTGGCATTGGCGACACTGTAACCACAAACTGCTTACAGTATAACACAGATAATTTTGCTGATGATGCTGCTCTAGATACCTATCTATCTGGCGATCTCACTACTGCTCCTGCTTATGTAATTATTAAGAATGGTTCTCCAGTTCCTGAGATTGTAAAGAGTGTTACTAGCTATACTAGTGGTATTTATGGCAAGATCGTAAAATATTACACTGTACCTAACGGCGAAAAAGGCGTTAAGTATCAGATTATCAGAGTATAATAGGAGGTGCGGACTTATGAATGAAAATTTATATACTCTAATGAATGGCGTATTCGGACGTAAAGTTCCTGCTGAGTTCGCAGCTGCCGATTACGATTATGAATCTGCTCTACGTGATGAGCTAAAGAAACTACTTTGCGACGAGAATGGCAAGTTCAGCCGCAAGATGTATCGTAGAAATAAGATTGAACTATTTGAACTATTAGAAAATAATCTAGAAGAAGTACTTCCACAGAGCATTAAGAGTTCATTAGATATGTTCTGCGAAGTAATCCGTGTTGCCCAGGGCGATCGCCTTGAGTTCCGTGTAACCAAGGGCAAGCAGCGCGGCAAGCAGTTTGTAACTCGTGCAACCGAGTCTGGTAACTATGAAACCTTCCGTCTTGACAGGGATCGTTTTGATGTATGGCCTCAGGCTATTGGTGGCGCTGGCTACGTAGACTTTGAGCGCTATCTTGATGGCGTTGAGAACATGAGCGATATTTATGAAGTAATCCAAGAAGGTATTGTTGATAGGATTTTTGAAATGGTTCAGGAAGCCCTACTCAATTCTTGGAATCTCGCTGGCCGTCCTGCTGCGAATAAAGTAATTGCTACTTCTTTCGACCCAGCCGCGATGGTTAAGCTCTGCAACGTGGTTGCTGCTTATGGCTCACCAATCATTTATTGCTCACCAGAGTTTGCTGCTGAAATGGTAAATGCTATTATTTACAATAACACCACAAAGATTTCCGATCAGGACATGATTGAAGTTCGTGATCGTGGCTACATCGGCAAGTTCCGTGGAACCCCAGTTGTGGTTCTACCTCAGTCCTTCACCGATGAGAAGAATGAGAAACTCGCTACCAACCCCTGCTTTGCTTATGTAATGCCTGCTGGCAAAGAAAAGATTATTAAGCTAGGCTTTGAAGGCTCTCCTTACTTCCGTGAGTGGGATGACCATGAGGGCGATAATTCTATCGACCTACAGGGCTATGTGAAGGTTGGTGTGGCTATGGTTGGTACTCCTAACTATTGGGGCATCTACTACAATGCTGGTATCGATGCCGGTGGTTGGGAAGAGTATAACAATGCTCTAGATACCAATATTGCTGCTGCTTACAATGCGCTTCATAGTGGTGAATAATTTTAGATAGATTAGAGGGATATGATTTTATAATCTATCCCTCTAAGTGAGATAAAAGGAGGAATATTATTTTATGAATAAAATAACTGTTAAAAACATTAGTTCTGGTACTGTTGTATTATCTGTTCCAGAAATAAACTTCAATAGGAGCCTTGCTCCTGGACGAGTAATTCCCATAACATAGGAACAATATGATGATTTACTATTTGACCCCGGTGTTCAAGTTTTAACACGCGCGGGATATATTAAATTTTTTGGTGTAGCAGAAGGCTCTGAATTAGAAGTGAATGAAGCCAGTATCAAAGAAAGGTCAGAAATTGAAGAAATGATGGCTAAGCGTGATATTGTTGCTTTTGCTAAGTATATTCCTAATGCTTCTCCTGCGGCAAAAGATGTTATAGTAAGTTATGCTGTAAATAACAATGTTGTGGATAATGCTTTTACCGCTCTAATTAAAAAATATTGTGACGTTGATGTTATCAGCGCGATTTCAATCAAGCGTCAGTCAGAAGAGTAATGGCTACACCATTTCTAAAAGTTTATGATGCGTTCTTAGGACGTATCACAGCGGATGAATGGACTTTAGAAGAAGAGTTAGCCATCGTAGAGCGGGATTGGCAAGAACTTCTTCATATAGCAATCTTTAGGTTTAAATATCCAAGGGTCAGCCTAGAAGTTGAAGCCCTTGACCAAGATGAAGAAGAAGAACCTGAAAACCCCAGTATACGGGCTTATTAGTTTGTAGATGATTTAACCAACGATGAAATTCAATTACTTGCTCTATATATGAAACATGAGTGGGTAAAAAGATGTATAGCCAGTTGGGAAAACATTCGTCAGTTGTATGCCGATAAAGATTTTTCACAAGCAAACCATTTAGATAAATTGAATAAATTAGAGGCCGCTATTAAGGTCGAGATTGATGATGCTGAAAGCATTTATGATAGGTCTCGCGGAAAACGGCCTGCGGATTTATTCAAAAAGTTGGCAGGTAAAAAAAGTGTCCTCTGAAACATTTCAAGGATATAAAAATAAACTAAAAGGCCGCTTATATGGATTGCTTTGTGAAAAAGAAAAAAATGGTGAATGGGAGAAGTTTTTAGACTCTCTCATTATAGAACTAAAAGGCATGAGTAATGACTCAATAAACTGGTGGCCGCTAATGGGTAAATTGTATTCTTTACGGTATCTTTCTTATGATTATTTTAGAAAGACGGTATTTGAATGTATGAATTTAGTTAGCGGACTGGAGGAGCCAGATGCATTATCTTGATGTTTACTTATCTAGAGTAAATCATCTTGGAGAAACAACGGCGGAACGTATTCGTAATGGCGGTATTCGTTCATTTCAGAAATGGATGGCTGAATCACCACATACTGTTAATGAATTATCTGTTGAAAGGGGTATTTATTTTAGGGGAATTATATTAACAAGTAAAGACAAAGAATATACCAAAATAATGTTTTTAAATGTTTCAAATGATATTCCTTTAAAAGTTGGCGATATTATGAATTGGCCATTAGATAATGGAGAAATAGAAAAATGGCTATTAATCCAAGAGGAAAAGAAAGTAAATGGAACATATAGAACTTTTTGGATTGTCCGTTGTAATTACTTAATTAAATGGATAGATGCTGAGGGGCATTTACAACAATCTTGGAGTTATGTTGTAAGTTCAGTTGACTCAAAAATTAAAGGCAACTATAGAACTTGGAATAGCCTTATTTCTCCTCAGCCAAATAAATACGCCGAAATAATACTTCCGCGTCGTTAGATTGATAGGGCAACAAACTTTATTATTGAAGAGGAATCTTGGTAGGTTATTGAATATGATCATACAAGTGTTCCTGGGGTTATTTATTTATCACTTACTGAAAATAAAATCAACCGTATATATGATGATGTTGAAAATGGAATAGCTGATACTGATAAGCGCGCGAAATATGAAATTATTTTGCCGCCTACCGCATAGAAGTTTGAAGTTGGACAAGAAATTGTTCCAGTATATACTATAATGAAAAATGGTATTCCTTTCAAAGCAGAGGTTGAATATATCCCAACTAATAAAAGTGTTGCTAAAGTTTAGAATGGTATTCTCACAGCGGTCGGGTTGGGAGAAACTGATGTGGAAGTAAAAGTATTAAATTGTACTGATATAGACCCAGACGTCTTATCGTTACATATAGAAGTTACGGATAATGCCGTGACAGAGTTCTCCTGTTATATAGTTGGGCCTGATGCTATTAGACTTGATAGAAAGGAAGAGTATCAGTTGATTACAGCTGATGGAGAAAAAGTTTCAGATGTTATTTTTGAAACTGATAATATTGAATTAGCCACAATTGTTGAAGATGAAGGAATAATTAAGGTTAAGGCAAATGATAAAAATAATTTAGGCACTTTTACTTTATATGCTTATTTGAAAGATGGTGCTAAGCCAAAAGAAGAATTAGCATATTTCACTAAACAGGTAAAAGTAATTCCATTATGGTGAGGTGAGTATCGATGGCTGATGAAACTCAAAGACGATTTTCCGTAATGGGAACTAATACATTTAGAATTGCTAATAAAATTATGAGTAATCAAAAAATTTGCCGTTTACTTAAATATTAGACAAGAAATCCATTAGAAAAAACCCCGGAATAGCCAGATGTTGACGGAGTAGATTTAATAAATAAGCAGATATTAATTGTTCCAAAAGTATACGATGATAGTACAGAAAAGATGTCATATGTAACTGCTATATTTGATAAATATGTTGTAAATGTATTAAATCCAGAGTATAAATTATTAACTGTAAGATTTGATATAGCATGTCCATATGATGAATGGCTATTAGATGAAAGAACACTAAGACCTTATTTGATAATGTAGGAAATAGACTCAATGTTTAATGAAGGTAAACTTGCTGGAATTGGAACATTACAATTTGAGCGCGCGGATGCCTTAGTATTAACACCTTGGATTGGTGGTTATTCAATGAGGTATAGTATAAATGAATTTAACTGATAATGAGACGTTAAAATTTATGCGTGGGTCTCCTGTATTATTAGATGATATTTGCGCGATTTATACCCCCAAAATTGGTGAAATAGTTGACTTGGGATATGATAAATTTTAGTAGTATCTTGGAGTATTAACTATGACAAAACCAGTGCCAAAGTCTGGCCCAAAAACTAATGAAGATGAATTAGGAAAAATGTTGGAAAAGTTAACTGACTATGAATATTTTTTACTAATGACGTCGCTAGATAAAGAAGTTAATTTTACAGTAAAGCAAGCATTCAAGTTCTTTACTCATGAAAATGTAACTTTTTCAATAGACCCCGCGCAAATTATGATTGGTCCATTAGCGGAATAGCACATTCTAAGTGAAGAAAAGTTTTATGATTTTTAGCGCATTTTAAAGCGTATGTGCTTTGTAGAAGTTGAAGGAGAAGAAATCATTATAAATAAAGATGATTCAGACGCTGTAAAACGACTTAAATTACAAATGCGTGCAAATCGTGAAAAAGTTCGAAGAGCAAAAGCTAAATAGGCTGCGCGAGAAAAAAATGATTTAAAATTTTCTGACTTAATTGGAAGTATAACACTTAACAATTGTGGATTAAATATGGAAAATATATGGAATATAACTTATTACGCCTTTCAAGACCAACTAAAAAGAATGGGTTGGCGCGATTAGTTTAATATAAATAACCAAGCTGCGTTGGCTGGTGCTAAACTCAAAAAGTCTCAATTAAAGCACTGGATGAGGCCAATCGCAGATTCAGACAAAACATAATTTAGGAGGTAGCTAATTATGGCTGTTAATATTTTTGATAAATATGGCATTAAAGAAGTTGCCAATGTATATTTTGAAGCTCTAGAAACAGACGAAAAGGCTGGCGTATATGCTGGTGATATCGTTCTATTCTTAGACACTCTAAAAGTTTCTACCATTGAGACCACTGCTGAGAATACTGCTGCGCAGGGCGGCTGGGGCAATCCTAAGCTAGTACAGTGGGACTATGGTAAGGAAATCAATGTTACTCTAGAAGATGCTCTAATGTCTCTAGAATCATTACGTTTCATGCTAGGCGGTGCTATTAAGAGGACTGCTAGTGCTGATGAACCAATTGTTGTTCGTCATACTGAAGAAGTTGTGCTTGGTGCCGCTGGTGCTATGCCTGCTGTTAAGGACCATCTAACTGGCGTAGTGTTAACTCCTACTGCTACTGTAAATCATCCAATTCGTCTAATTAATTTAACCACTGGTACTCGTACTCAGATTAAAGTTGATAGTGGAAGTCAGACCATTGGTAAGGGCTCTGTTATTACCTTTAAGAATCCTAAGTTAATTGATGATGAGAATGGTGTTGCTGGCGCGGAAGGCGACCATGTCCGTATCTTCTGGGAAGAAGTTCTAAAGGATCAGAGTGGTAAAGAGACCGCGGTTGAAGTTACCATTTCTCCAGATACCTTCCCTGGAACTTACAAAGTTGTTGGAGATACCTTCATGCGTTCTGAGAAGACTGGTAAGGACGAGCCCTTCCAGTTCATTATCAATAAGGCTAAGGTACAGAGCAATGTTACTATCACTCTACAGGCTGAGGGCGATCCTTCTACCTTTGAGATGACTCTAAACGTGCTCCGTTCTACTAACGATCGTGGTGAAAACGAAATGATGAAGCTAGTCCGTTACAATATTTCTGAATCTACTTCTGAGGAAGAAGGTAACGACTATGGCGAGGCTACTGCTCCCGAGAGTGGCTCTGCTGGTGGCAACGGCT
>Ga0352977_1011441_pt1 | contig 8250 bp, 4 predicted proteins | sample Cowrumwitchgrass_2_FD_205946 | JGI IMG/M metagenome (GOLD analysis project Ga0352977, IMG submission 205946) | Metatranscriptome of Cow rumen microbial communities from the University of Illinois at Urbana-Champaign, USA - Cow X-1 switchgrass... | ecosystem: Host-associated > Mammals > Digestive...
GTAAAGGTGATAAGATGATAGAAAAAAGAATTGATGAGCTTATAAAAATACTTAATAAAGCAAGTTATGAGTATTATGCTTTAGATAGACCTACGATAACAGATCAAGAATATGATGATTATATGGATGAACTAATTAGATTAGAAACTAATAATCCTAATTTGGTTAGACCAGATTCGCCAACTTTAAAAGTAGGATCTGAAGTAATTAGTGAATTTAAAAAAGTAACACATAATACACCGATGTTATCACTTGGTGATGTTTTTAATTATGAAGAAGTAATGGATTTTGATGAGAAAATAAAAAAAGTAGTAGATGATCCTAAATATGTATGTGAACTTAAAATCGATGGATTATCTGTATCATTAATATATGAAAAAGGAAAACTTATAAGAGCAGTAACGCGTGGTGATGGAGTTACTGGAGAGGACATTACACATAATGTTAGAACTATAAAAAATGTTCCATTATCACTTCCTAATGATATCGACATTGAAGTTCGTGGAGAAATATATATGCCAAGAAAGTCTTTTGAAGCATTAAATGTTGAAAAAGAAAAGAATGGCGAAAATAAATTTGCCAATCCTCGTAATGCAGCTGCTGGATCAGTCAGACAATTAGATTCTAAAATAGCAGCTAAAAGAAACCTATCAACATTTATCTATCATTTACCTGAGTATAAAAAACATAATATTATATCGCAGTATGATGCACTAGAATATATGAAAAGTTTAACATTTACAGTTAATCCTCATATAAAAAGATTAAATAGTATTTTAGAAGTAATAGAATATTTAAAATATTGGAATGAACATAGAAATATTTTAGAATATGATATCGATGGAATTGTAATTAAAGTAGATGATTTTAAAGATCAAGAAAAGTTAGGTTTTACTGTTCGTATGCCAAAATGGGCTATTGCTTATAAATTTCCTGCAGAACAAGTATTAACCAAATTAAAAGATATTGAATTTTGTGTAGGAAGAACTGGTAAAGTAACTCCAAGAGCAGAACTTGATCCTGTAAGAGTCGCTGGAAGTAAAGTATCAAGTGCAACACTACATAATGAAGATTATATCTTATCTAAAGATATAAGAATAGGTGATACAGTATCTATTCAAAAAGCTGGAGATATTATACCTGAAGTAGTAGAGGTTAAAGTTGAACGAAGAACAGGAAATGAAAAAAGATTTGAAATGATTAAGAATTGTCCAATATGTAATACTAAATTAGAAAAAAAGGAAAGTGAAGCAGCGTACTTTTGCCCAAATATAAAATGTGATGCTAGAAATATAGAAGGTCTTATTCATTTTGCTAGCCGTGATGCGATGAATATAGAAGGATTTGGAGAAAGAATTGTTGAAGACTTTTATAATTTTGGATATTTAAGAAAAATAAATGATTATTATCATATAAAAGAACATAAAGATGAATTAAAAGAGTTAGAAGGGTTTGGAGAAAAAAGTATTAATAATTTATTAGAATCCATTGAAACTAGTAAAAGTAACTCTTTAGAAAGATTATTATTTGGGTTAGGTATAAGACATGTCGGGAAAAAAACAGCTTCTATACTTGCAAGTTATTACGATAATATAGATAACTTAATGAATGCTAGTTGTGAAGAATTATGCTCTATTACCGATATTGGAGAAGTAATAGCTAAAAGTGTTTATGAATATTTTAGTTTAAATAAAGAGTTAATAGATAAGTTGAAAAAAGAAGGACTTAATACTAAGTATATTGGTAAGATTAAAAATATAAATGAAGAATTTAATGAAAAAACATTTGTTTTAACAGGAACACTAGAAAGTTTAACGAGAAATGAAGCTAAAGATATTATTGAATCATTAGGTGGTAAAATAACAAGTAGTGTAAGTAAAAAGACAGATGTAGTAATCGTTGGTAGTAATCCTGGAAGTAAATACGATGAAGCTAAGAAATTAGATATTACTACTTGGAATGAAGAAGAGTTTTTAAATAGGAGGTAAGTTATGGAACAGTGGTTAGGATTTAAAGAAGGAAAGTGGCAAGAAGAAATTAATACAGCTAACTTTATAGCTACTAATTATAAAGAATATAGAGGAGATAAGAGCTTCTTAAAAGGAGTATCAGGAAAAACAGAAAAAGTATGGAAAAAATGTCAGTCATTATTAAAGAAAGAGGCTATAAGTGGAGTACTTGATGTAGAAACTGATATTATTTCTGGTATAGATAATTTTGAACCAGGATATATAGATAGAAAAAATGAAGTCATAGTAGGACTTCAAACGGATGAACCATTAAAGAGAATAGTTAATCCATATGGCGGTATGAGAATGGTAAAAAAAGCTCTAGAATCATATGGTTATGTATTAAATAAAGATATTGAAATGAAATTTACAGAGTATCGTAAAACGCATAATGAGGGAGTATTTGATGCTTATACTAAAGATATTAGAAAAGCAAGAACTAATCATTTAATTACGGGTCTTCCTGATGCTTATGGAAGAGGAAGATTAATAGGAGATTATAGACGACTTGCTTTATATGGAGCTGACTATTTAATAGCTAAAAAACAAGAGGATTTGGATAAATTAACCGATAATCTAAATATGGCAACTATTCGTCTTCGCGAAGAAGTTACAGAACAAATTAAGGCATTAAAAGAAATAGTCAAAATGGCATCACGTTATGGGTTTGATGTTACAAAACCAGCTAGTAATGCACGAGAAGCTATTCAGTGGTTATATTTTGCATATCTTGCGGCTGTAAAACAAAATAATGGAGCAGCTACTAGTATTGGAAGAAATACTACATTTATTGATATCTATATTGAAAGAGATATGGAAAAAGGAATTCTTACAGAAGAGGAAGCACAAGAATTAATTGATCAATTTGTTATTAAATTAAGATTAGTTAGGCACCTTAGAACACCTGAATATAATGAATTATTTGCAGGAGATCCTACTTGGGTAACTGAATCGATTGGTGGAATGCTAGATGAAGGAAGATCATTAGTTACTAAATCATCTTTCCGTATTTTAAATACATTATCTAATATAGGAACATCTGCAGAGCCTAATATGACAATATTATGGAGTAATAGATTACCTGAAAACTTTAAAAGATACTGTAGTGAAATGTCTATTATAACTCATACTATTCAGTATGAAAACGATGACTTGATGCGAGCTATTTATGGAAGTGATTATGCAATTAGTTGTTGTGTATCAGCTATGATGGAAGGACGTCAAATGCAATTCTTTGGAGCTAGAATTAACTTAGCCAAAGCCTTACTTTATTCTCTAAATGGTGGTAGAGATGAATTAAGTGGTGATGTAGTAATTCAAGGAATAGATCAAATTAGTGGTGAGTACTTAAAATACGAAGAAGTAATGGAATATTTTGATAAAGTACTTGAAAAACTTTGTAAAACATATGTAGATGCTTTAAATATAATTCATTATATGCACGATAAGTATGCATATGAAAGTAGTCAAATGGCTTTCCATGATACTATTCCAAATCGTGTAATGGCATTTGGTATTGCTGGAATATCTGTTGTTGCTGATTCACTATCTGCTATAAAATATGGTCGAGTTCGTGTAAAACGTAATGAGGAAGGCCTTACTAATTTGTTTGATGCTGAAAAGGATTTTCCTAAATATGGAAACAATGATGATAGAGTAGATAGTATTGTTGTTGATGTGATAAATAGATTTTATAAAGAAGTACGTAAATATCCATTATATCGTAATGCAGAAGCTACAGTATCACTTTTAACAATTACATCTAATGTCATGTATGGAAACAATACAGGTGCAACACCTGATGGAAGAAAAAAAGGAGTTCCTTTCGCACCTGGAGCAAATCCAACACAAGGGCATGATAAAAGTGGCGCTATTGCATCACTATCATCAGTTGCTAAAATACCTTATACATTATGCCTAGATGGTATATCTAATACTTTCTCAATTGTACCAGATGCTCTAGGGCCAGAAGAGGATAGAGTTAGTAACTTAGTGCACATATTAGACGGTTACTTTAAACAAGGTGGACATCACTTAAATGTAAATGTACTCGATCGAGAAATGTTAATAGATGCTATGAATAATAAAAATAAATATCCAAATTTAACAATTAGAATTTCTGGATATGCGGTTAACTTTAATAATTTAACACGTAAACAACAAGAAGAAATAATATCTAGAACTTTTCATGAGGCGTTATAATGGGATATATTCATTCCATTGAAACAATGGGACTTTTAGATGGCCCTGGTATAAGAATTGTAGTATTCTTTCAAGGATGTCCTTTAAGATGTTTATTTTGTCATAATCCTGATACGTGGATCCCTGAAAATAATTTAGAAACAACTCCTAAAGAAATAGTGGATGTTATAAGAAAATATCGTAGTTATATTGAAATGGGTGGAGGAGTAACGTTTTCTGGTGGAGAACCACTCCTTCAATCAGAATTTTTACTAGAAACACTAAAGCTATGTAAAAAAGCAGGGATTCATACTTGCATTGATACTGCAGGTAATGGTTATGATAAAAACTTACTTGATGAAATATTAAAATATACGGACTTAATCTTATTGGATATAAAAACACTTGATAACGATAATTATAAAAAAATAACAACTAAAAGTATGAAACAATTTGAGTATTTCTTAAAAAGAGTACAAGAATTAGATAAGAAATTATGGATAAGACAAGTAATAGTACCTGGAATAAATGATAATGAAGAATATATTTATAAATTAAAAAATTATATAAAAAATATAAAAAATGTAGAAAAAGTACAACTTTTACCTTATAGTTTAATTGGTGTAGATAAATATAAAAAATTAAATATTAAATACAGGTTAGAAGGTGTTGAAGCTATGGATAAAGATAGATGTAAACAGTTGGAAAATATACTCAAAGCAGGTGATAAAGTGAAAAAAAATTTAAATATAGTATTTATGGGTACTCCAGAATTTAGTGTGCCAGTATTAGAAGGAATAATAGAAAATTATAATGTAACACTTGTAGTAACCCAACCAGATAAACCAGTAGGTAGGGGAAGAAAAATAAGTATTTCTCCAGTTAAAGAAGTCGCAATTAAACATAATATTGAAGTATTTCAACCGGCACGTATTAGAAATGATTATCAAAAAGTAATTGATTCCAACCCTGATATTATTATTACTTGTGCATATGGACAGATAATACCTAAAGAATTACTTGATTATCCAAAATACAAGTGTATAAATGTTCACGCTTCACTTTTACCTAAGTTAAGAGGAGGAGCACCTATCCATCATGCTATAATTGATGGATATGATAAAACAGGTATTACTATTATGTATATGGATAAGACTATGGATACAGGTGATATTATTAGTACTAGTGAAGTAATTATTGAGAATAATGATACAGTAAGTTCATTACATGACAAATTAAAAATAGTAGGTAAGAATTTACTACTTCAAACACTACCTGATATAATATCTGGAAATATTAATCCTGTAAAACAAAATGATAATGATGCAACATATGCATATAATATCTCGAAAGAAGAGGAAAAAATAGATTTTAATAAAACTAAAAGGGAAATATATAATCAAATAAGAGGATTAAATAGTTTTCCAGGTGCATATGCTACCTTGGATAATAAAAGAATTAAAATATGGAATAGTTATATAACAGATAAAGAATATAAAAAATGTAAAAATGGAGAAATAACTAAAATATATAAAGATGGAATAGGGATTAAGGTAAGTGATGGAGAGATAGTTATAACAGAAATACAAATTGAAGGTAAAAAGAGAATGATGGCTAGTAATTATTTGAATGGTAAAAAAAGCGAAGAATTACTAGGAAAAATATTTAGGTAATATATGAAAGAAAAATATCGAAAATATAAAGAATTCATATCAGTACCTAAAAATAGATCACTTACTCTTTTAGCTCTATATGGGATATTTTTTATCTTTGTTTTCATTATTATAAATACTCATAAACCTACTAAATCTCCAGTACAAGATAATATAAATGAAAATAATATTGTTGAAACAAAAGAAGATAATAAAAATATTGAAGTAGAAGTTACTAGTTATGAATATACATATGATTTCAATATAAATGATATTGTAACTAATATAAAAGGGACTTATTATAATGGTGATGAATTATTTAGTTTGAATAATTCAAAATACTATATAAAAGAAGGTATAATATATTCTATGGATAATATCAAACAAGATAATTTTGAGTATCCAATTTTAAAATTTAAATATAATATTATGGATAATATTATTAATAATTATCCATATGAAACTAAAACAGAGTATAAAGATGGTACTATAAAATATGAATATATTATTGCGAATAACGAATTTGGTAAATATTATAACGAGGGAAATGCAAATGAAGGTAATGTTTTAATAACTATTATAAAGAATAATTATATTAATCAAATAAATATGGATTTATCTACATACTATAATGTATCTAAATATTTATTAGAAATAAAATATAATAATATAAATAATATTGAATCATTAGATACAAATTAAAATACTATTATTACTTTGAAAATTTTAAGGAGGCAATATATGAAAAAAATATTAGGAATATTTATTGTGTTGGTAAGTGTATTGTTATTTAAAAATAATGTATATGCATATTATGAATATGAAGTAGGAGATTTAATCAAATATAAAGATGAAGACTATTATGTTATCAAAAATAGTGATATTAATATGGATTATGTGACACTTTTAAAAGCAGAACCATTAACTGCAGATGAAATTAATAAGTATAATGGGGGCGAATTTATAAGTAGTAATGGGGAATTACCATTTTCCATGGCTTGTGATTCTGGTGGAGATGTAGTAAATTGCTATAACGACTATAATGATTCTTTAATTAAAATAACTTTAGAAAATTGGATGAATGATAAATTAAATGCTAATGATTTAAAGAAGATAGATGGATATAAAGTAAGATTGATGAAAATAGATGAATTTGTTTCATATTTATTTGTCGATACAGCTTTAGATGTTTCAGGTAGAGGTTACTATATAGTATCAAATGAAACTCCTACGTGGGTTTATAATAGTCAATATTCATACTGGACTATGGATAATTTTCATGATGATTCTAATAAGGTTGTTATTGTAAATCATGATGGACGTATATATGAAGCATATGCAAGGGATGAAGATTATGTATTAAGACCTGTTATAAACTTAAAAAAATGTTCTATAGATGAAACGAGCGATATGTGTACTTGTACAAAACAATATAAAAATGAAATTGTAACGAAGTATAAAGGGTATACAAAAGGCGATACTGTAGAATACAATGGAGAAACATTGGAAGTATTAAAAGATAGTGATGAAGATGATAGCTATGTGTATATATCTCACTTAATGCCAGAATATAGATCTGATAACAAAGTACAATATTATAATAGCAATACTTGTATTGATGACAATAATAAAACTGGATGTACAAATAACTATGCTGTTTCGATTATCAAAAAGATAATTGATAATTGGTTAAAATATGAAATTAATGAAGATGATTTTGTGGAAGTAGATAACTATAAAGCTAGATTGATTACTGGAGACGAATTATTGCAAAAATTAGCATTTGAGTACAAAGATCATACTGATTTTGCAGGTTATTATATAACAACAGATACACCAACGTGGGTCTTAGAATGTACAAATAATATTAAGTATTGGACTATGGAAACATATTTAGATTCTAATTATTTTGTATATCAATTTAACGGTGATAAATATGTCTATCCATCTTCAGTTTTTAATTATGGACAAATTATACCAGTAATTAATATAAAAAAAAGTGTTATTGGAGAAAAAGCATTATATAATATTGGTGATGAAGTAGAATATAATGGAGAAAAGTATCATGTAATAGATGAAAGTGATACAGATAAAAATTATGTTACGTTATGGAAATGCGGAATTATAAAAAATAATATTGTTAATAAATGTGATTTAGCTGGTGGATGTTGGCAGGAAGAGATTCAAGTAGAAAATGGATGTGCAGAAGATGATTTAAATCCTAATAGTAGCAAGGTAGCTGGAGATAATAAAACCGTAAATGTTGATAATACTTTAAAAAAAATATCTTTTGTATTTTTAATAATTAGTTTAATATTAATGATTGTTGGTGTTATTATATTTTATTATAATTATTATAAAATAAATAAAATAAGAAAATAATATGTGGAATATTAATAATAGGAGGG
>Ga0352977_1003353_pt1 | contig 8240 bp, 1 predicted proteins | sample Cowrumwitchgrass_2_FD_205946 | JGI IMG/M metagenome (GOLD analysis project Ga0352977, IMG submission 205946) | Metatranscriptome of Cow rumen microbial communities from the University of Illinois at Urbana-Champaign, USA - Cow X-1 switchgrass... | ecosystem: Host-associated > Mammals > Digestive...
TGGAAAGACCCGATTGTACGGGTAAGACTAATAAATTAATGCATTAATTTCATCTATCTATCAAATTATCAAATTATTAACTAAATTCAAACCTTTATGAAAAGAAAAGTATTTTCTTTGATGATGTTGTGCTTGTTTGCCTTCCTAGGTCTGGCAAACGCACAAGTCACTCCGCGTGACGGAGGCCTCACGGCGACTCCCGATCCGATGGAGATGGGTTACCGTCCCAACGGCGCGTGGATGCGTCCGTTCGAGGTAGTGCTGTCCACCACTGGTGCAGCAGAGACCGTTTCGGCGATCGAGACCTCGAATGAGGATTTCTTCGTGATCGATGCGAAAGTCCCGACTGTGGTTCAAGCAACCAAGCCGATGACGTTCACCATCGACAACAACGATGCTCCGGCAGGTCCTTACAGTGCCGAGGTCGTTGTGTGGTCCAACAGCCGCAAGGCTTACATCTTCAACGTGAGTGCCACCACTTACGATCCTATCGTGGCCGACGTGTGGGAGACTGCTCCGACGGTTTCCTCTTCCTTCTCCGCCACGTTTGGTGCCGACATCTATGACAACTACCTGTTGCCTGGTGAGGAACCCGATGGAAAGGATGTGGTTTACAAGTTGAACGTTGCCAACGACGTCCTCTTCTCGGCCACCGTGGAAGGTGAAAATGGTAAGACCGCCCTTTATGCCACCGACTTCAACGGACAGCCTGGTCCTGGCGCCTACAACAACATTGGTGGCGACGGTGGCCCTGCCGCTGCTCCTTACGAGGCTGTGATCGGCGAGAACGGCACCACCACTACTGGTTACTTCCCGTTCTACACCCTTTACAACTACTCCATCTCTGAGAACCTCTTCCTTGCCGACGAGCTGGCTGAAGCCGGTCTGACCCCCGCCCCGATGGGCAGTCTCAGCTGGTATGCCAACAACGAGACGGGCAAAGAGCAGAAGAACATCAGCATCTGGATGGCCAATGTTACGGACGAAGTGCTCAGCGGTACTTCCGTCAACACCTCTGGCATGACCCTGGTTTACACAGGCAACATCACTCCCGTCATTGGCTGGAATGAGTTCCTGTTCAACCAAGAGAGCTTCGCTTGGGATGGCAGCAGCAACCTGTTGATCTGCGTCCAGAGAAGCAACGGTGAATGGAACAGCACCATCAACTGGAAGGCCCATAACGCTGGCTTCAATGCCATGGCATACGCCTATCGCGATCCTTCCGCATACGATATGACTGCTGAGACTTACTCCCTCTCCACCTCCACCAACCGCGCCTCCATCAAGTTCAAGAGCGTTGGCCGTGACGGTAAGGGAATGACTGCTGTCATCGATGGTATGACCCTCACTCCTGGTGAGTACTACCTGGCTGCTTCTTCCACCAGCGAAGAGTTCACGCTGAACGTCACCATGGCCACCATTCCCGTTCCGGAACCGGTTGCCAATCCTTTCCCGGCCGACGGCGACACCGACATCACCATGCCGCTCACCTTCACTTGGGAACTGGGTGACTATACCACCGAATACCGTATGATCTGCGGTACCAGCTATCCTCCGACCAACGTCGTGGTTGACTGGACCAGCGACCTGGCCGAGAGCCTGACGGTGAACGATCTGTACAACAACACGAACTACTTCTGGAGAATCGACGAGCGCAACAGCTCGGGCGAGGTCATCGGACCCGTCTGGGGATTCACCACCTCTTTCAATATTCCTCAGAACTTAGCTGCCAACCCGCAGAGAATCTACATGGGTGAGACCCTGCACCTCACTTGGGATCAGGTTGACGACCGTTCCTACAGAGGCTACAATGTCTATCAAGACGAGGTGAAGATCAACGAAGCGTTGCTCACCGCCAACAACTACGATGTGACGAACCTGGGTTACAACATGGAAGGCTACACCTTCAATGTGACCGCCGTATATGACGAAGGTGAATCCAACTTCTCCAACGACCTCGTGGCTTTGGTGACTGGCAACGGCACCGTCAGCGGCAAGATCAGCGAGCAAGACGGCACCACCGGTATCGCCGGCGCCACCGTCGTGTTCACGGGTACCGATGAATTCAACGCTCCTGCCACCTTTACCTTCACCACTGCTGCCAACGGCACGTACAGTGGCAACATCCTGGCTGGCACCTATCAAGTGATGGCCTGGGCTGAAGGTTATCAGGCTGTGGAAGGCGAAGAACCCATCCTCATCACCTACAACCAGAACACGGGCAATGTCAACTTCTCACTCGACGAGAACTGGAATCCTGTCGGCGAAGTGATCGCTGAGGAAGTCGATGAGAACACGGTGAAAGTCTATTGGAGCCAGACCGTTATGAGCGAACTCATCGAAGACTTCGAGACGGGTGACCTCAGCGCCTTTGATTGGCAGAACGATACCAGCTATCCTTGGACGATCACGAACGGCGGTGCTGACAGCGAGAGCCAATACTGCCTCAAGAGCGGCAACGCCCACGTCGCCTCCAGCACTTCCTCCATCCAAGTCTCCGTGGAAATCTCCCGCGATGGTTTGATGAGCTTCTATGGAAAGATCTCCTGCGAGGGCAACTATGACAATGGTTACTTCTACATCGATGGTGTCCAGAAGGGTACCTACACCGGTGCTGGCAACTGGGCTCAGAGAGAGTTCCCCATCACCGCTGGTACGCACACCTTCAAGTGGTCTTACACCAAGGACAGCAGTGTTGACTCCAATGACGACTGCTTCTACATCGACAACATCAGCTTCATCCACGATCCCGCTCCGGCCGAAACCGGTTGGATCACCTACGAAGATGGTGTGAACCAAGATGCCATTGGCCTCACCGCTGGCGGCTCCTTCTACTGGGGCATCTGCTTCCCGGCTTCCATGATGGCTCAATATGGCAACTTCACCATGACCAAGGTCAAATTGTTCGACCACGAGTACCATTCTGGCAAGGTGATGATCTACAAGGGTGGCGAGAGCGCTCCTGGTACGCTTGTCACCGAGCAGAACTACAACTGCACGGGTTCTGAGAACTATGTTGAAGTCACCCTGAGCAACCCGGTCAGCATCGACCCGAGCCAGAGCATCTGGGTGGTCCTCAACAACTTCGATGGTCAATATGTGGCTTCCTGCTGCACCAACACGGGCGATGCAAACGGCCGCTGGATCAGCATGGACGGCATCGAATGGATGGACCTCCTCGAAGCCGCTGCTTCACTCAACTACACTTGGCAGATCCAGGCCTACGTGACCGATGGCGCCAAGACCGCTCCGCTTCGCAAGGATGTGGCTGCCGCTCCGGTCTATACGCCTAACAACCTGCAATTCGGTAGCGCCAGCGACCTGCAAGGCGATCCCAACTGGACGAAGCCTGCCAACCGTGCCTTCAACCACTACAACCTCTATCGCACCTCTTGCTATGACATGACGGGCGAGGATGCCGAGTTCATTGGCAGCCTCAACGACACCATCTACCTCGAAGAGAACTGGGGTACCATGGAACCTGGCGTGTACAAGTGGGGTGTCAGCCGTTTCTATGAAGGCAACCGCAACAGAGGCCGCGCCACCTACGACTTCGAAGATGGTACGCTCCAAGGCTGGACGAACATCGACGCCGACGGTGACGGCAACGTTTGGACGAACTGGAACAGCGATGGCACTGTTGCTCACTCCGGTACCGGTGTAGCCGCTTCTGAAAGCTACATCAACTATGTGGGTGCCCTCACTCCTGACAACTGGCTCGTGTCACCGCAAGTGACGCTGAGCGGCAACATGACCTTCTGGGCTGCTGGCCAAGATCCTTCCTACGCTTCCGAGCACTTCGCTGTGTACGTTTCCACGACCAGCAACACCAACACCTCGAGCTTCACGCAAGTGATGAACGAGACCGTGGCTAGCGGTACGATGACCCAATACACGGTTGACCTGAGCAGCTACGCTGGTCAAAGCGGCTATGTCGCCATCCGCCACTACAATATCACCGACATGTTCCGTCTGAACGTCGATGATATCACCATCGGTGCTGGCGGCGGTGATGATCCGCAACCTCCGACTCCTCCGACACCTCCTGTCATCCCTGGCGGTGACATGACCTACACGGGTGTCCATGGCGAGTCTGGCGTGGTTTGGTCCAACTGCCTCGAGAACAAGATGTATGTCAGCCCCACCATCAACGTCGCCACCAACAGCAACGACGCTGTCACGGGTGCTACGGTTACCCTGGTCAACACCAGCGAACCCGACCTGAACCTCACCTACAATGTCACCCTCGACGAGACTGGCACCTACACTTGGGAATCCATGCGTAGAGGCACCTACGATTTGAGCATCAACCTCAGCGGCTTCACTCCTATTGCTGAGACGGTGGAGATCACCGACGGCACGGTCCTCAACTACAGACTCGAAGAAGTGATCGACGCAGTTAGCGGACTCTATGTCTCCGGTACTGGCTGGGCCATGTTCGGCGAGATGCCTGCTCCGACCCCGGTCGATCCCGTTGATCCTCCGACTCCGACCGAAGGTCAGTGGTACTACTATGGCACTGACATCAACACCAATGGCATTGGCGCTGGCGGTCCGTTCTACTGGGCTGTGATGTTCCCCGCTGGATCCTACACGGGCAACATGGTAACAAAAGTTGCCACCTTTGCAACGGAATATGATTTCAGTGGCTCTGTCACGATCTTCAACGATGGCACCTCTGCTCCTAGCAACGCTGTTGGCACCATGGACATCAACGTCCCTGCCGCTCAAAGCATGTATGAGATGGAGTTCCCGACCCCGGTGATGATTGATCCTTCCAAGAACCTCTGGGTGGTTATGTACAACGCTACGAGCAGCACTTATCCTGCTGCCGCTTGCGATGACGCTGGTGATCCCAACGCCCGTTGGGTCTCCATCGACGGCACCTCATGGATGGATCTTGGCACTGCTGGTGTTCCTGGCTATTCTTGGATCCTCCGCGCTTACATTGCCTCTGGCAAGGGTGAAGTCACCGAGATCGCCTACGAGCCTCAGCCCTGCAAGAACACCGGTTTGGTTGCTTTAGGCCACGGCTGCAGAAGCGTTGAATATTATAAGGTGATGCTCGACGGTGTCCTCGAAGGCACTACTACCCACCCGTTCTTCCAACACAATGTGGAGAACCTCGTGGAAGGCGAAACCTACACCACTTCCGTCCAGAAGGTCTATACCACGGGCGAGAGCGAGTGGACAAGCTTCGACTGGGTCTATACTTCTTGCGACAACTTCGAAGGTCTGAAAGAAGATCCTACCGCACGTCGTGAAGGCGACAACGTCGTCCTGAACTGGGTGCTTCCTGAAAGCAGCGGTCCGACTCCTCCGGATCCACAACCCACCCTCACTTGGGACTTCGAAAGCAACCTGAGCGGATGGACGACCATCGACGCTGACGGTGACGGTTACACCTGGTGCGACCTCACCACCCTCAGCAACTATACCGACTACTATGATGGCATGACCCTTGACTGGTATCATGGTGGCTCCAACGCTGCCATCAGCGGTTCCTACATCAACGGCATCGGTGCCCTCAACCCGGACAACTACTTGGTGTCACCTCAAGTGACCCTCGTCAACGGCTCGAAGTTCTCCTTCTGGGTGGCCGCCTGCGACCCGAACTATGCTGCCGATCACTTCGGTGTGTTCGTCTCCACCACGGGTACCAACCCGAGCGACTTCACCTCTGTCCAAGAGTGGACGCTGACCGCCAAGTCCGACAATGCCCGCCGTATTGCCTCCTCTACCGCCTCTCGCGACAGCAAGGGCGACAGACTGGGTACTTGGTATCACTACGAAGTTGATCTCAGCGCATACGCCGGACAGGCTTACATCGCCTTCCGTCACTTCAACTGCTACGACTACTACATCATGACCATCGACGATGCTGAACTGAGTGGCAATGGTGGCGACGGCCCGACGCCTCCGGACGATCCGATTCCTGGCACCGTCTTCGACTTCGACGATGGCACGCTCCAAGGCTGGACGAACATCGACGCCGACGGTGACGGCAACGTTTGGGCTAACTGGAACAGTGAAGGTACGGTCGCTCACTCCGGTACCGGTGTAGCCGCTTCTGAAAGCTACATCAACTATGTGGGTGCCCTCAATCCTGACAACTGGCTCGTGTCACCGCAAGTGACGCTGGGCGGCACCATGACCTTCTGGGCAGCTGGCCAAGATCCTTCCTACGCTGCCGAGCACTTCGGTGTGTTCGTTTCCACGACCAGCAACACCAACACCTCGAGCTTCACGCAAGTGATGAACGAGACCGTGGCTTCTGGCACCATGACCCAATACACGGTTGACCTGAGCGCCTACACCGGTCAAAACGGTTATGTCGCCATCCGTCACTACAATGTCACTGACATGTTCCGTCTGAACGTCGATGACATCGCTGTCGGCACCTCCTCCAAGGCAGGCCGCTCGGTCAGCTATGACTTCGAAGGCGACCTCCAAGGCTGGACCACGCTTGACGCTGATGTCAACACCAACCTCAACTGGTACCACAGCAGCAACTCCATCAGCCAATCTGGTTATGACTACACTGGCTATGGCCACAATGGTAGCAACGGCTTCGCCATCTCACAGTCCTTCATCGACTATGACGGTGCCTATGAGGCCGACAACTACCTCGTCAGTCCTCAAATGTTCGCACTGCAGAACGGTTCGAACATCACCTTCTGGGCCGACAACGCCAACGACAGCTATCCTGACAACTTCGGCGTGTATGTCTCCACCGCTGCCACCCCGACGCCTAGCAGCTTCACCATGGTGTGGCAAGGCAATGCCAAGGGTGCAGAAGGCGAAAAGGCCGCTGTCCGCCACAACGACACTCGTATTAATAACTGGCGTCAACATACGGTTGACCTCAGCAGCTTTGCTGGACAGACTGTGTGGATTGCCTTCCGTCACAACGACTATGACATGTACGAAATCTGGATCGACGACGTGACCATCAACGCTGAAGGTGGCGATGGCCCGACTCCTCCGGATGATCCGCAACCTCCGACTCCGGGTGCCAACGTCATCGGCGTGGAAATCTTCCGCGACGGTGAATGGATTGCCGAGGTCGCAGCTCCTGCCCAGACTTACACCGACATCAATCCTGGTGAGGTTGAAGAGTATGAGATCCGCGTGGTCTATGACGGCAACACCGCTGACTACACCTACTACACCATGTCCTGCCCCGAAATCGCAGAGGTGTCTGAGGTGGTCTGCATCGCTCCTGAGAACCTCGATGGTTCCTACGAGTATCTGACCGAGGACTACTTCGGAGCCCTCATCACTTGGACGTACTCCGAGGAAGTGCCTGGTGGTTGGAACTACTATGACAATGGTATCAACACCGATGCCATCGGCACGGGCGGCGGCCAGTTCTACTGGGCCATCATGCTCCCGGCCGGTTCCTACGAAGGCAGCGTGCTCACCAAGGTCACGGCTTACGACTATATGGCAATGACCGGTAGCTTGACCATCTACAACGGTGGTACCAACAGCCCGAGCAACCAAGTCGCTACGAAGAACATCGAATTCACGGGTGCAGAAGCAGACGCTGAGTTTGTCTTTGACGAACCCGTTGCACTGGATCCTTCACAGAATGTCTGGGTTGTCTTCTACAACGAGAGCGGTGCTACCTACCCGGCAGCTTGCTGCAGCGATGAATCTGGTGATCCGAACGGACGCTGGGTCTCTATCGACGGCACTTCCTGGATGGATCTTGCCGCTGCTGGCGTCCCCGGTTCATGCTGGATGATCCGCGCCTACACCACTGAAATGCTGTCCTTCAACTTGTATCGTAACAACGAAGTCATCGCTACGCTGCCTTACGTCAGCGCGAACATGACCTACTTCGATGAAGCTCCTATCGGCAACTACCGTTACCAGGTGACTGCTATCACCGAGGATTGCGAGTCTGACTTCGCCCTTACTACGGATGAGAGCGCCAACTACGTTGATATCAATGTTACCGACGTCCATGAAGGCAGCAGCATCACCAAGCTGTACCCGAACCCGACCAACGGCAACGTCAAGATCGAAGCCTCCGGTATGACTCACCTCACTGTGATCAACACCCTCGGCCAGATCGTCTATGATACCGACATCCACGGCGACATGTACGAACTGAACATGGGTCAGTACGAAGCTGGCCTCTACATGGTCCGTATCTCCTCCGAAAGCGGTATCAGCGTGAAACGCGTGACCTTGGTCAAGTAATTTGACTGAAGTCAAAGCATCAAAAAAGG
>Ga0352977_1001105_pt1 | contig 8220 bp, 12 predicted proteins | sample Cowrumwitchgrass_2_FD_205946 | JGI IMG/M metagenome (GOLD analysis project Ga0352977, IMG submission 205946) | Metatranscriptome of Cow rumen microbial communities from the University of Illinois at Urbana-Champaign, USA - Cow X-1 switchgrass... | ecosystem: Host-associated > Mammals > Digestive...
GATCCAATAGCAGATATGCTTACAAGAATACGTAATGCAAATACTGCAAAGCATGATACTGTAGATGTACCTGCATCAAAAATGAAATTAGCGATTGCAGAGATTCTATTAAAAGAAGGATATATTAAAAGTTATGAAGTAAATGAAGTTAATGGATTTAAAGTAATTCATATAACTTTAAAATATGGAAAAGATAAAAATGTTAAAATAATTTCAGGATTAAAGAGAATTTCAAAGCCAGGTCTTCGTGTTTATTCAAACAAAGACAATCTTCCTAAAGTATTAGGTGGACTTGGAATTGCTATAATATCTACAAACAAAGGTGTTGTTACTGATAAAGTAGCAAGAGAATTAAATGTAGGTGGAGAAGTTTTAGCATTTGTATGGTAAGATTTTAAAATTAAGTTTAGTAAAAATTGTGTTGTTATATAGCGACTAAAATAGTGGTTTTCCTTGATTTATAGGTAAAATCATGTTAACATTGATAATGATTGTAAATTGCGGTGGAGTTAAACGAACTAGTAGTATGTAAGTTCGTTTGACACATGGCAAGCTATATGCTAAGTGTAGTGTTTTAGTTGCAGATAGCAATTATGATTGCAAATAAATATAGGAGGTGCGGGCATGTCACGTATAGGAAGAATGCCTATCGCAATACCAGCTGGTGTTACAGTTGATATCGCAGAAAATAATAAAGTGACTGTAAAAGGTCCTAAAGGAACACTTGAAAGAGTATTACCTTCAGAAATGGAGATAAAACTTGAAGGTGCAGAAGTTACTGTAAAAAGACCAAATGACCTTAAGAAAATGAGAGCTTTACATGGTCTTACAAGAACACTTATCAACAACATGGTTGTTGGTGTAACTGAAGGTTATACAAAAGAACTTGAAGTTAACGGTGTTGGTTACAGAGCAGCCAAAAAAAGGTAAAAAGTTAGTATTATCATTAGGATATTCACATCCAGTAGAGATGGAAGATCCTGAAGGTGTTGAGTCTGTAGTTGAAGGACAAAATAAGATCATCGTTAAAGGTATTGATAAAGAAAAAGTAGGCCAATATGCAGCTAATATCAGAGAAAAAAGAGCTCCAGAGCCATATAAGGGCAAAGGTATCAAGTATGCTGATGAAGTTATTAGACGTAAAGTTGGTAAAACTGGTAAGAAATAGTTAAAGGAGTGAATTACAATGGTTAACAAAGAATCAAGATCAAAAGTTCGTGTTAAGAAACATATGAGAATTCGTAATCGTTTCTCTGGTACTTCACAAAGACCGCGTTTAGCTGTATTTAGAAGTAATAATCATATGTACGCTCAAATTATTGATGATACAGTTGGTAATACATTAGTTTCTGCGTCTACTCTTCAAAAAGATGTTAAAGCAGAATTAGAAAAGACTAATAATGTTGACGCAGCAGCATATCTTGGAAAAGTTATCGCTGAGAGAGCAAAAAGTAAAGGTATTACAAGTGTTGTCTTTGATAGAGGCGGCTTTATATATCAGGGAAAAATAAAAGCATTAGCAGATGCAGCTAGAGAAGCTGGTCTGGAATTTTAACAAGGAGGAAAAATACACATGAAACGTACTATTATTGATGCTAGTCAATTAGAACTAGAAGATAAAGTCGTATCAATTAAACGTGTTACTAAAGTTGTTAAAGGTGGACGTAATTTCAGATTTACTGCTTTAGTTGTTGTCGGTGACAAAAACGGACACGTTGGTGCTGGCTTAGGTAAAGCTTCTGAAATCCCTGAAGCTATTCGTAAGGGAAAAGAAGATGCAATTAAGAGTTTAATAACATTACCTATAGATGAAAATAAGAGTATACCTCATGATTACACAGGTAAATTTGGAAGCGCTGTTGTATTAATGAAGAGAGCTCCAGAAGGTACTGGTGTTATAGCAGGTGGTCCTGCACGTGCTGTATTAGAGCTTGCAGGATTAAAGAACATTCGTACAAAATCATTAGGTTCAAATAACAAGCAGAACGTAGTTCTTGCAACAATTGAAGGATTAAGAAATCTTAAGACTCCAGAAGAGGTTGCTAAACTTCGTGGCATATCTGTTGAAGAGCTTTTAGGTTAGGAGGAAAAGTAAGATGGCTAATAAGTTAAAAATTACTTTAGTTAAATCTACAATCGGAGCTATTCCTAAACACAGAAAAACTGTTGAAGCGCTAGGTTTAAGAAAACTTAACAAAACAGTTGAAATGCCAGATAATGCAGCTGTTAGAGGAATGGTTACACAAGTTAAACACTTAGTAAAGGTAGAAGAAATATAATATATAAGAATTTAAGCAAGGAGGTGTAATCGGATGAACTTATCAGATTTAAAACCAGCAAAAGGTGCAAAACAAAGTAATAATTTCAGAAGAGGACGTGGACACGGATCAGGAAACGGAAAGACTGCAGGTAAGGGACACAAAGGTCAAAAGGCTCGTTCAGGAGCACCTAGAATAGGATTCGAAGGTGGACAAATGCCTTTATATAGAAGAATTCCTAAGAGAGGTTTCACAAACATTAACTCAAAAGACATCGTTGCTTTAGATGTTGAGTTATTAAATAGATTTGAAGACGGAGCGGTAGTTGATATAGAAGCACTACTTACAATTAAAAGTGCTACACAAGAAAAAGGACCAAATCGTAAGAAAGGTCTTATTGCAAATGAATTAGATGGAGTTAAGATTCTTGGAAATGGGGAACTAACTAAGAAGCTTACAGTTAAGGCTAACGCATTTAGTAAAAGTGCAATAGAAAAAATTGAGGCTCTTGGTGGAAAAGCTGAGGTGATCTAATATGTTAAGGACTTTTATAAATGCTATAAAAGTTAGAGATATAAGAAGAAAGATTTTATATACTTTTATTGCTTTGATAATTGTAAGGTTAGGAAGTAAAATCGTTGTACCAGGTTTAACAAGTAGTGATTTAGATAAAATGTTGGATCAGGTTAAAAACTTGGATTTTGTAACAGCATTTACTGGTGACGCATTTACACAAATGTCGATTTTTGCATTGGGTATTACTCCTTACATTACATCATCAATTATTATGCAACTATTGACCATTGCTATACCAAAACTTGAAGAAATGCAAAAAGATGGTGAAGATGGTAGGAAGAAAATTGCTGAAATCACTCGTTATGTAACAGTAGTGCTAGCATTAATAGAGAGTTTAGCAATTACAATTGGTCTTAAGAACCAATTTACATTTGAGGATATGCCTGGTGGAAGTGCTATGGCAATAGCAATGATAGTATTAAGTATGACAGCTGGTTCTGCATTCTTAATGTGGCTAGGTGAGAGAATAACTCAAAAAGGCATTGGAAATGGTATTTCAATTATACTTTTAATCAACATAGTATCTAGGGTACCTGATGATTGTAGAAAGTTAATTGAAAAATTCATTCTTGATGAAGGAAAAAGTACTGTAGATAAGACAATAGCTAGTTTTGTTATACTTGTAGTAATTGCATTTGTAGTTGTATTTGTTGTTTACCTATCAGATGGTGAAAGAAGAATACCTGTACAATATGCTAAAAAATTGCAAGGTAGAAAACAAATTGGAGGACAATCAACATATATTCCTCTAAAAGTTAACACAGCAGGTGTTATCCCAGTAATTTTCACTACATCATTATTACAATTGCCTATAGTAATATCTAAGTTTTTCGGTGTTGAGGCACAAATGGGTGAAGATGCTACAGTATGGCAAAAGATACTCAAATTTTTATCAACATCATCATGGTTTAAATTTGGAGATAAGCAAGATGCATTATATTCATTAGGTGTTTTAGTTTATCTTGTATTATTAGTATTTTTTGCATATTTTTATACTTCAATCACATTTAATCCAATTGAAGTTTCAAACAATATGAAAAAACAAGGTGGATTTGTTCCAGGTATAAGACCAGGAAAACCAACAACAGAATATTTAACAGGGGTATTAAACAATATAATATTAATAGGAGCAACAGGCCTAGCAATAGTTGCCTTAGTTCCAATGGTAGTTGAAGGTAGAGCTAATCTAGATATTAGTTTTGGTGGTACATCAATTATCATTATTGTTGGTGTAATTCTTGAAACAATGAAACAAGTAGAATCACAGATGTTAGTACGTCACTATAAGGGTTTTTTAAGTGATAATTAGAAAAAGTGTGATGCTTTTGAAATAATAATGAATTGTCGTTCACCTATTTGGGTGAATGACCTTTCATTATATATATTGTGTCGTTTATCGACACTTTTTTAAGATGACTTTAAAATTTCATGAAACATAAGCATATAAGTACATTGGTAGTTTTCAAACTTAAAATAAACTGATAACAATACGTCTAGTGTTGTAAAGAAAGGTTGTTATAATGAAAATAATAATGTTAGGTGCTCCAGGAGCAGGCAAAGGAACTCAAGCAAAAAAAATAGCAGACAAATATAATATTCCACATATATCTACCGGTGATATATTTAGAGCTAATATAAAAGAAGGAACTGAATTAGGTAAAAAAGCAAAGTCTTATATGGACAAAGGATTACTAGTTCCAGATGAGTTAGTTGTTGACTTAGTGGTTGATAGAGTAAAACAAGATGATTGTGCTAATGGATATGTACTAGATGGTTTTCCAAGAACAATTCCTCAGGCAAAAGCATTAGATGAAGCTCTAGAAAAGTTAGATGATGCAATAGATTATTCAATTAATGTTGAAGTACCTGATGAAAATATCATAAGAAGAATGTCAGGAAGACGAGCTTGTCTTGGCTGTGGTGCAACATATCATATTAAGCATATACCACCAAAAAAAGAGGGCATATGCGATACTTGTGGTAAAGAGTTAATCCTAAGAGATGATGACAAGCCAGAAACAGTTAAGAATCGTCTTAAAGTTTATCATGAACAAACACAACCACTTATTGATTATTATACAGATAAAAAGATTTTGTTTGACGTAGATGGTACAAAAGATATGCAAGACGTATTTAATGATATAGTAAAGGTATTAGGTTGATGAGTAAATATATTACTAAATTGATGGATGAATATTTATTTGCAAGACTTGTTATTTCTAAGTCGGGACATGATAAAGGTAAATTATATATAATAATTAACTCTGATAGTGATTTTGTATATCTAGCTGATGGAACATCTAAAAAGTTAGAAAACTTAAAGAAGAAGAATAAAAAACATATTCAGTTAACAAATTTCGTATCAGAGGAACTTATCAAAAAAAATAAAAAAAATAAATTACATAATGAAGATGTTAGAAAAGTTATTCAAAAATATAAAAAAGAACATTTTCATTTTTCATAATCAGGAGGTAAGAAAATGTCAAAGGCAGATGTTGTTGAGATTGAAGGAACAGTTGTTGAAAAGAAACCTAATGCAATGTTTGTAGTAGAATTAGAGAATGGTCATAAAGTTTTGGCACATTTGAGTGGAAAATTAAAAATGAACTATATAAGAATTATGCCAGGTGATAAAGTTACTTTAGAGCTATCACCATATGATTTGACAAAAGGTAGAATAATTTGGAGAGATAAATAGTTAAAAAAATTTTAATTTGATATAAAATTAGTATTGCTATTTTTCACTAAGAGTGTTATAATATCGATTGACTTTTGTGAAAGGAGTGAAAGTAAGTGAAGGTTAGAGCATCTGTAAAACCTATTTGCGAAAAATGCAAGGTTATAAAAAGAAAAGGATCTGTCAGAGTTATCTGTGAGAACCCTAGACATAAGCAAAGACAAGGCTAGTTATTTTTATTTAATAGTAAAAAATAAGTAGTCTATTAGTCTATAAAGGACATTTTTAAAAAATGTCTAAAAATTACAAAATATTTTAAAAAAATTTTAAATTATTATGAGCGGCTGAAGTAATCTAGCATAAAAGTTAGTTTACTTATTATAATAAATTAGTACACTGGTATGCATTTCACCATACGGTATGAATTACTGTATGATACTAAGGTACAAACAAAGTAGAAAAAATTAACCAATTATTTAATGGAGGTGTAATACGCGCATGGCTCGTATCAGTGGTGTAGATTTACCAAGAGAAAAACGTATTGAAATAGGTCTTACATACGTTTATGGTATCGGTAGAACAAGTTCAAATCGTATACTTAAAGAGGCCAATGTAAATCCAGACACTCGTGTAAAGGATTTAACTGACGAAGAAGTTGCCAAAATCCGTGATGCAATTGATACATTACAGATTAATATAGAAGGTGATTTACGTAGAGAAATAGCTCTTAACATCAAGAGATTACAAGAAATAGGATGCTATAGAGGAATTCGTCATAGAAAAGGACTTCCTGTTCGTGGTCAAAACACTAAGAACAATGCAAGAACAAGAAAAGGTCCTAAGAGAACAGTAGCTAATAAGAAGAAATAATACTTGATTATTTCGTTGGTAATAGAGTTTTAAATTTTATGAAAGGAGAAGCTACTAAAGTGAATATAATGTCATAGACAGATTATATTTCATTTTGTTACAGTAGCAGGGTTTGTTAAATGGCTAAGAAGCAAACAGTGAAGAAAGTGACTAAGAAGCGTGTTAAAAAACATATCGAACGTGGACAAGCTCACATTCAATCATCTTTTAATAATACAATAGTAACCCTTACAGATACTGAGGGTAACGCTCTTTCATGGGCAAGTGCTGGCGGACTTGGATTTAGAGGATCAAGAAAATCAACTCCTTATGCAGCACAAATGGCAGCTGAAACTGCATCAAAAGCAGCTTTAGTTTATGGATTAAAATCAGTAGACGTTATGGTAAAAGGTCCTGGATCAGGTAGAGATGCAGCGATCCGTGCAATTCAAACTTGTGGTATAGAAGTAACAAGTATCAAAGATGTTACTCCAGTTCCACATAACGGATGTAGACCACCAAAACGTAGAAGAGTCTAATATTAGGAGGTGTAATGAAATGGCAAGAGATATGGGTCCAGTTTTAAAGAGATGTAGATCACTTGGATTAGATCCAGTGTATCTAGGAATAGATAAAAAGTCTAACAGACAAGCTAGAGGTGGTAAAAAGTCTAGCGAATATGGATTACAATTAAAAGAAAAACAAAAAGCAAAATTTATATATGGTGTTTTAGAAAAACCATTTAGAAATAACTTTGAAAAAGCTAAAAAAATGAAGAATGGTACAGCTGGTGAGAACTTACTAGTAATTCTTGAATTAAGATTAGATAATGTTATTTATAGATTAGGTTATGCTAGAACAAGAAGGGAAGCAAGACAAATCGTTGATCATAAGCANGTAACTGTNAATGGAAAACGTGTAAACATTCCTTCATATCAAGTAAAACCTGGTGACGTAATTGAAATAAATGAAAAATATAAAAGTTGCCAAAGATACAAAGACGTGTTAGAAGTTACAGGAGCTAGATTAGTTCCAGGCTGGCTTGAAGCAGATCAAGAAAACCTTGCTGGTACAGTTAAGGAAATGCCTACTAGAGATCAGATAGATGTTCCAGTTAATGAAATGCTTATCGTCGAGTTGTATTCTAAATAATAATCTGGGCAAATGAAACCCAAAAGGAGGGCCATATATTGTTTGATTTTGAAAAACCAAAAATAGAGATTGAAGAAATTTCTGGAGATAAAAAGTACGGCCGTTTTGTTGTTCAGCCACTTGAAAGAGGATATGGTACAACACTTGGTAATTCTTTAAGAAGAATTATGCTTTCATCTTTGCCGGGTGTAGCAGTAAGTCAAGTTAAAATAGAAGGTGTTGTTCACGAATTTAGTCCTATTCCTGGTGTAAAGGAAGATGTTACTGAGATAATAATGAACATCAAAAACCTGGCTATTAAAAATAATAGTGAGACTAATGAACCTAAGATTGCTTATATCGAATTTGACGGTGAAGGAGTTGTAACAGCAGCTGATATTCATGTGGATTCTGATATTGAAATCTTAAACCCAGAGTTAGTTATAGCAACACTAAGTGGTGGAGCTGACTGCAAGTTATACATTGAACTTACAATAACAAGGGGGAGAGGTTATATCAGCGCTGAGAAAAACAAGACTGATGATGTGCCAATTGGAGTTATTCCTATTGACTCAATCTACACTCCTGTTGAACGTGTTAACTTAATAGTTGAGAATACGCGTGTTGGTCAAATCACAGATTATGATAAACTTACACTAGACGTGTTCACAAACGGAACACTTGAGCCAGATGAGGCTGTAAGTTTAGCAGCAAAAGTATTAAGCGAAC
>Ga0352977_1015126_pt1 | contig 8136 bp, 1 predicted proteins | sample Cowrumwitchgrass_2_FD_205946 | JGI IMG/M metagenome (GOLD analysis project Ga0352977, IMG submission 205946) | Metatranscriptome of Cow rumen microbial communities from the University of Illinois at Urbana-Champaign, USA - Cow X-1 switchgrass... | ecosystem: Host-associated > Mammals > Digestive...
ATTTTATACCGATGTTTTGCTGTGCAGGAGAATGCCGGCGGGGTACCGCCGGATATAAAAAGGAGGTGATGCAGTACTTGTACAGGAAGGCGGAAAAGCTAAGCAGAGCAGGACCATCCGGCCTGCATGCTCCGCCAATGTTTCTTACCAGCCGCGGATCTCCCGGTCCCCGGCCCTTTCCGACAGCATTGCCTGTTTCCAGATCCGGATCCCCGTAAAGATACGGCCCGGAAGGAACAGCAGCGAAAGACGGTGACATTCCGGAAATCCTGAAAAAACAGGTTCCGGTCTGACATAAATTATGCAGACATGACAGAGCCTTCTGTCAGAAAGGAAGAAAAATGAAAAGTAAGAAACTGCCAAGGATGCCCTGCCATGAGTGGCCCAGATGTAGATGGCAATACCCTCAAAGAAGGGACCGAAAAGGAGACTTATGAAAATTAAAACCAACAAGTTTTTGAGGAAGCTCCTGTCCGCCGTTCTGGCGTCGGTCATGGTCATCGGTTCAACATCACCGCCACTTGCCGTACAGGCTGCCGAGAACTATCCGGATATTTCCGCTGTGATCGGCGAACTGGACGAAAGCGAGATCGTCAAGGCGGGAGATATTGAATTCGATGCCGGCGACGACGTAAATATTGAAAAGGAAGGCATCTCTTACGATGCCGGAAAGGTCACTGTAAAGCTGGCCAGCGCAAAGGACAGCGGCGGCGCATCCTTTAAGAAAGATCGTGCAGGAACGTACACAGCAAAGTACAACTGCACACCCAAAAGCGGAGCACCTTCTTACAGCGTTACAAGAAAGATCACTGTAAAGGAAACAAAAACACTTGCGGCTGCTCCCGAGACTGCCGGTGCAGATGAGGGACAGAAAGCTCCCGCACCGGAGCCGGAACCGGAACCAGAGCCGGAACCGGAGCCGAAAGCCGAGCCCGAAAAGGCCGCGGCAGAAGAAAAAACTGACGTGGAAGTACCCGCACAGGAAGAGGAAACTGTTTCAGAGGACACAGAAAAGGAGCCGGAATCGGAGCCGGAAGCTGAGCCCGAAGAAGCAAAGGAAGAAGAGAAATCTGACGCCAGGGATCCCGCTCCTGAAAAGGAGAAACCTGCAAAAAACGCACCTGCTGATACCCCGGCGGCCGATGAAGAACCTCCTGCTGAAGAGGAACTGACGGAAGAGACTGTTGACGAAGAGCCCGATGGCAAAGCGGAAGTCCCTGAAGGAACAGAAGAAGAAACGGCAGAAGAGGAAGAAGAGACCGTCGAAGAGGAAGAAGAGTTCGATGAAGTGCTTGCATTTCTGAAGGCTGTTTCAAACGGAACCGTAGAAGTTGGCCGTGCGGGCAAAGTAGACCTGCCCGGCGGTACTTCCGACTACGTAAACTATACGAGACGCTGGTGGGTCAAGCATAATGGAACCACGTATTGGGCAGTATGTGCCAGAGCATCTGCGTCAGGACCTATCGACCCCAATAAGGACGATTCAACAACAGCTACCATTAATTATGACAGTCTGAATGCCGGTGTCATCAACGGCTTAGCCGAGCTGTACTCAAAGCATAAATCCGACAAACTGATCCCGGTCACGACGGGCCTGGGCAAAAATGCCGAGCTGGCAAAGGCTGTCATGGTATCCATGCTGGTAAGAGACGATATCTGGGAGAAGAATTTCAACTCCTTTAACGATTCTTACGCAGCGGCCCACCTTCTGATCTCCACGCTGCTCTTTGGTGATAACAACAATTACAAGGGCACTAATGAGGATCTGATCTTCACTCAGATGAAGAGTGAGGTATCGGCATGGATGCAGAAGCCTGAAAGCCAGGCGATTTTGAACGTTACCAGTGCCTATATCGCCTACGCGGCCAATAAGTACGGGACCCAGCCTCTCATGTGGGTGGAAGGTATCCCGGGCGAGCTGGAACTGAAAAAGACAGCAGTCGACCCCGACGGTGAGGATGATCCAGATTTCAACTGTAAAGGTACGGTCTATACGGTCTATAGCGATGAGAAATGTGCCGAACAGGCCAAAGACATTTCTGGAGAGCCTGCCGAATTCCAGTGCAGGTCTGATGGAAGTGCCGGGGTGCTGACGCTTCCCCTGGGCACCTACTACATCAAAGAGACCCAGTCGGCAGAAGGCCTCGAGATGGATGACACAGTCTATACAGCCAGTCTGACCAAGACGGGTGAGTTTGGCGAGACGGTCAAGGTCGTGCTCAACGTTAAAGACAAGGAGATTCCCGGAAAGAAGAAGGGAAGCCTGAAGATCCGGAAAGTCGATGCCGAAACAGGGACGACGCCCCAGGGCGGAGCTACCCTGGAGGGCGCGGTCTATGAGATCATCGTCAACACTGAAGGCGGGATCGAGACCCTGGACGGCGAAAAGGTCGTCGCAAAAGGCGAAGTCATGGCAGAAGTCACCACGGACTCCAAAGGCGAGGCAGCTGTGGATGAGCTTCCTGCAGGTGATTACATCATCAAGGAAAAAACACCTTCCACGGGCTACAAGCTCTCTGATGAGGAAGTCGGATTTACTGTCGGAGACGGGACCGAAACATCCCTGACCGGAGAATCCGCTCTTAAGGAAGAGGTCATCAGCGCGCCCTTCAAATTAAGCAAGAAGAATTCCAATGCGGAAGCCATGGCAGACGTGGAATTTGAAGTCACCTGTCTGAACACCCAGGAAACATGGACAGTAAAGACCGGCGCTGACGGTGTCTATGATTCCAGTAAGGACACATCCCACAGGAGCCTTCCTTACGGCACATACACGCTGACTGAATTGAGCGGCGATGCCAACCAGGGATATACTCTGATCGACTCCATTAAATTCACTGTTACCGAAGACGGCGCGGTGATCGATCTGGGAACGATCGTAAACAAAAAAGGTCCTTCTATCGGCACTGTGCTCGCAGAAGAAGACGGCACCCACAGCTCCGTCCCCAGAAAGGATCTGAAGCTGGTCGATACCGTATCCTACAGCGACATGATCGATTATGTCGGACAGGAGGTGACCTTCAAAGGCGTTCTGATCGACAAGGCGACCGAAGCGGAAATTGCAGCTGCTGAAACCAAAGTTACTCTGACAGAGCCTCAGGGCCAGATCAAAGTGGAATTTGTCTTTGACGCAACTGATCTCGGAGGCCATTCCATCGTGGCTTATGAGTCTGTCTACGACGTGAACACCAACCTTATCGCTGAACATAAAAATAAGGATGACCGCTCTCAGACAGTCTGGTTCCCTTCCATTGAAACAGATGCGATGACAGAGGTGACAGGCGATAACGTGATGCCTGAATCCGGCAGCAATATCATCGATAAGGTCACCTATCATGCGCTCAGGCCCGGCAAAAATTATACGCTTAAGGCAGAGCTTTATGATGCGGTCAAACAGGAATCTGCAGGAATCTTCGGAGAAGCCGAGTTCAAGGCGTCCGAGGACGGCAGCGGAGAAGTTTATGTCACCTTAGAGGTTCCCGAGGGGTTCGATGTCAAAGGCAGGACGTTTGTCGTTTACGAGACGCTTCTTAACAGTAACGGCAAAACCGCTGCTGAACACAAAGACCTGACAGACACGCGGCAGACCCTGTACGGACCTGCCATAAAGACCAACGCAACGGACAAAGCAACAGAAGACCATGTAGGCACCGTATCCAAAACCACTACCCTTGTGGACCGCGTGACCTACACCAACCTGAACATCGGTAAGGAATACACTGTTTCCGGCACACTCTACAACAAAGCTGACGGAAAGGAGCTTCTCGTTAATGGCAAGCCTGTTACGGCAAAGAAGACATTCACCGCCGACAAGAGGAGCGGCACCATCGACCTTGAGTTTACATTTGACTCTTCCGCCCTTGCGGGCAAGGCCGTTGTCGTTTTCGAAAAGCTCTACCACGAGGATATCGAAGTCGCGGCTCATTCCGATCTGAATGACGAAGACCAGACAGTATACTATCCTTCCGTTGAGACCACAGCCACCGACAAGACCACCGGCACCCACTACGGGTCCACCCTGGACGAAACGACCACCATTACGGACGCAGTCCGGATGGAAGGCCTTGTTCCGGGGCAGAAGTACAGCGCAAAGGCAGTCCTTATGGACAAGGCCGCAGAAGCTCCGCTTGCCGGGGGGATCTATACCAAAACCATTGAATTTACTGCACCAGATGTAACCCATACAATCACCGTTGAATTCGAAGTCAAAACCTCCGATGTCGTAGGAAAGGCAGTGGTTGCCTTTGAGACTCTTTATCATAACGATAAGGAAGTCGCGGTCCACGCCGATCTCAATGACGAGGATCAGACGGTCGAATATCCTACCGCAAAAACGACTGCTGTCGATTCCATAACCCAGGACCATGTCGGCACTGTATCCAAGACCGCGGAGATCCAGGACCTTGTGGAATATACAGGTCTTATTCCCGGCAAGGAATATGAGGTCATCGGAACCCTGCATGATCAGGAGACCGGAGAGGCCCTGACCGACGTGGACGGCAAAGAGATCACGGCTTCCAGGAAGTTTACTCCCGATGCCGCAGACGGCAGCATTCTCCTTACTTTTACGATTGATTCTACCCTGCTTGCAGGAAAGAGCGCAGTCGCCTTCGAAGAAGTATATAAAGACGGCAAGAAGGTGGTTGTCCACGCTGATCTGAATGACAAGGATCAGACAGTCAGCTATCCCGAAGTAGGGACCAAAGCTGAGGACAGCCTGACCGAAGACGACGTCGGTACTTCCGACCGGGAGACGGCAACGATCGTAGATACCGTATCCTATAAAAATCTGGTCCCGGGCAAGGAATATGTCATGCACGGCGTCCTTATGGTAAAGAGCACCGGCGAGCCGCTTAAGGTGGACGGAAAGGAAGTCACTGTCGACAAGACCTTCACGCCTGACACGAAAGACGGATCGGTCGCCATCAGCTTTACCTTCGATGCTTCCGCCCTCAAGGGCGAAACGGTAGTAGCTTTCGAGACTCTGTACTACAAAGGCAAAGAAGTGGCGGCGCATGCTGATATCGATGACAAGGACCAGAGCGTTACCTATCCCGGCATCAGTACAGAAGCCACCGACTTCTATACCAAAGACCACGTAGGTCTGGTATCCATGCTCAAGGAACTCTTCGGAATGCCCAAGACCACTTCCGTAGTGGATAAGGTCAGTTACGAAGGCCTTGTCATCGGCAGGGAGTATAAGGTGGCCGGAACTCTTATGAATAAGGAAACAGGAGAGCCTGTCCTTAATTCCAAGGGTGATGCGATCACTGCCGAAAAGACTTTCACAGCCGATAAGACGGATGGCACCATCGAGCTCACTTTCGAGGTCGAATCCGAGTATCTTGCAGGCGGGTCCGCTGTGGTGTTCGAAGACCTGTATCACAAGGATGTGAAGGTCGCTGTACACGCGGACATCACCGACGAGAATCAGACCGTAACTTATCCCACTGTCTCCACGACGGCAAAGGATAAGGATACAGACGACAATGTCGGTACGGTCAAAGAAGATGCAGTTATTGTCGATGCAGTCCAGATGACAGGTCTGGTCCCCGGCCAGGAGTACACCGTAAAGGGTACCCTCCACTTCCAGGAGGACGGCGGGATCATTACTCTGAAGGACGGCAGCACTGTTGTCGAAAAGACCTTTACGGCTGAAAGCGAGACCCAGACCGTCGAGCTTGAGTTCGTTTTAGACTCCACAGTCCTTGAAGGCTCGGCAGCCGTTGTTTTTGAGGATCTGTATCACAACGGCGTCAAGATCGCCGTTCATGCGGACCTTGAAGACAAGAACCAGACGGTTGAATATCCCGAAGTAAAGACCAACGCATCGGATGAACTGACAGGCGACGAAGTCGGTACCCTTGGAGAGGAAGTTACCATTATCGACATCGTTTCCTACAGCAACCTGGTGGTCGGAAAGGATTATAAGATCGCAGGTACGCTGATGAATAAAGCGACCGACATGCCTGTCCTTGATGAAAAGGGTGATCCCGTGACGGCGGAGACCGAATTTACGGCTGACAAGACAGACGGAACGGTAGAACTTACATTTACTCTCAACTCCAGCCTGCTCGCAGGCGAAAGCGTAGTGGTTTTCGAAAAGCTGTACCACAAGGATATCGAAGTCGCTGCGCACGCTGACCTTACAGACAAAGATCAGACCGTTGATTATCCTGAGATCGGTACCAAGGCCATCGACGGACGGACAAAGACCCAGACAGGCGAAGTCACTGCCAGCGCTGTTCTGGAAGATACCGTGGAATACAGGAATCTGGTTCCCGGTAAGACTTACGTCGTAAACGGACGTCTTGTCCTGAAATCCACGGGTGAAGAAATCGGCGCCACCGCAACTGCAGTTTTCATTCCCGAAGAAGCAGACGGATCCGTCGTACTGACCTTTGAATTTGATTCTTCCGCATACGCGGGAGATACGGTCGTTGCATTCGAGACCCTGCTTCACAATGACGTCGAGATCGCTGTCCATGCTGATATCGATGATGAGGACCAGAGCGTATACTATCCCAATGTAACGACAGACGCCAAAGACGGCGATACCCAGAGCCACACCGGTGCCTACAGCGAGACCGCTACGGTGGTCGACGTAGTCACCTACACCCATCTGATCCCCGGCAGGGAATATACCGTTTCCGGCATCCTTATGGATCAGGAGACCGGCAAGCCTCTGCTGGATACTGAAGGAAACGAGATCACCGCATCCACCACATTTACAGCCCAGGAGGCTGACGGAACGGTAGAGCTGGTCTACACACTTGATTCCACGCTGCTTGCAGGAAAGACCGTAGTTGTCTTTGAAGACCTGTTCAACGAGGGCATCAAGGTCGCGTCCCACGCGGATATCAACGACGAAGACCAGAGCGTCCATTATCCGAAAGTCTGCACGTATGCAACTGACGATCAGACACATACGCAGATGGGCACGACGGGTGAAAATGTATCCGTTACCGACAGAATCGATTACGAGAACCTCCTTCCCGGCAGCTACGTGGCATACGGCTCTGTGGTAAACAGAGAGACTGGCAAAGTCATGGTGGACGCTGACGGCAAAGAGATCACAGCCGTGGTTCCCTTTACCAATACCGGGCTCAACGGTTCCGTATACGTAACATTCAACTTCAACTCCACAGGCTTTGATGTCTCCGCTGTCGTTGTCTTCCAGTCCATTTATAAGGAATCTGAAGGTAGCGACGGAAAGAGCGTCCTTGTGGCAGAACACAATGACATAGAGGATGAAGCGGAAATGATCTTCTTCCCCAGTGTCGAGACCAACGCAGTTGACGGCACGACTCAGAACCACACAGGCCTTGTGGCAGAAGAGACCACGGTCGTCGACGTAGTTACCTATCACAATCTGCTTCCCGGCAAGAAATACAGAGTGAACGGTGTCCTTATGAACAAGGAGACCGGTAAACCTGTCCTTGACGCCGAAGGAAACGAGATCACAGCATCGGTCAGCTTTACCGCCGAGGAACCGGAAGGTTCGGTCGAGCTGATCTACACCCTTGATTCTACTCTGCTTGCCGGCAAGTCCGTTGTTGTCTTTGAAGACCTGCTCTACCAGGGCGTCGAAGTCGCCTCCCATGCAGATCTCGAAGATGAAGACCAGACTGTCCATTATCCCGACATCGGCACAAAAGCCTCTGTCGGAGGCAGTCAGACTGCACAGGCAAAGGGAACCATTAAGCTGGACGACGTAGTCGAATTCAGGAACCTGGTCCCCGGAACTGAGTACACCTTAGTCGGCGTACTGATGGACAAGGATGCGAAGGATGTGCTGAAAGTGAACGGAAAGACCGTTACATCCACGGTGACATTCACTCCTGAAACAGCAGACGGTACAGTGACCGTTACCTTTACATTCAAAGCATCCGGTCTTGGCGGAAAGACCCTGGTCGCGTTCGAATATCTCTACAGCAATGACGAACAGGTCACATGCCACGCAGATATCGATGACAAGGCACAGACGGTGAAGCTCACCACACCTCCTTCTCCTCCCGGACCGCCCAAAACGGGTGACGAGAGCAACATGATCCTCTGGGGCGTACTTGCGGCAATGGCCTTTGCAGCCTGCTGTGCGGTGCTTCTCAGGAATCGCAGAAAAAACAGATAAGAGCC
>Ga0352977_1002127_pt1 | contig 7813 bp, 1 predicted proteins | sample Cowrumwitchgrass_2_FD_205946 | JGI IMG/M metagenome (GOLD analysis project Ga0352977, IMG submission 205946) | Metatranscriptome of Cow rumen microbial communities from the University of Illinois at Urbana-Champaign, USA - Cow X-1 switchgrass... | ecosystem: Host-associated > Mammals > Digestive...
ACGTAATGAAATATAGCATTTCTTTATAGTTTTTATTTTTTAAGGGATATAATTTGAATTGTATAAATAAAGGAATGTTTTGGAATTTTTTATATATTTTGATAAAATCAATTAAATCAATTAAATTATTAAGTTAATTAAATCTTTTAAGTTAAGGTATTATATAGACAAAGGTCTATTTAATAAATGGTCTATTCGACCATAGAATAAATTTTTTGTAGGCTAGGGAGAGCCTATGATATTTTATTTTTTGGGAACTATAATTAGTATTGACATTTTTGAGGAGGCAAAAATCGAAAGTTAAAATCCAATTACTTATGAAAAATTTATAAAGTGAATATTTAGGGAAGTTATGTAAAAAGTATATGTGCGTTTTGGCATATATAGATGTTTTTTTGGTTAGAGATATTGTTAATAAAATCACATTTACGCAATTACTATTCATACTTTTTACTATATATGTAAATTGTATGGTAATATTATAAACTAATGTAAGCCGTCCTTGAGGGCTATAAACTTCGGGAAGATGAATATTTTCATGTATTAATAATGAAGTATTTATCAATAAACGAGGTAATACTTTATTATTAATTTCAAGGGATATTATTAAGAAGGGGAGAGAAGAATGAAAAACATCCTAAGTAAGAAATCAAATAAGTATTTGATTTTAGTTTGCTGTGTTGTTTGCGTAGCACTTGTTTTTACACTGACAACTTTTCTTTCTAAGGCAACTGAAAACAAACCATTTGAAAAGTATACTTTAGAGATTGAGGATAAGTTAAATATTGATAAATCCGAGAAACCTGAATATGTATACAAGGTGAAGCTTTCAGAAGTCGATGGAAATGTTGCTGAAACAAAACCTAAAACAGCACATGCTAAAAATGCTAATGCAAATACTGGTGCAGAAAATAAAACAGAGAAAAAAGCAGATAATAAAGCACCAGCAAATGCACAAGAAAAAAATACTAATGAAGAAGCTAAGACAGAAAATAAGACAGAAAATAAGACAGAAAATAAGACAGAAAATAAGACAGAGAATACTGACGTAAAAGAAAATACAGAAGAAAACAATACAAATACAGAAACTGAAGGTGTTGAGACAACACCAGAGGAAACTAAAGAGCCAGAAAAAGAAGCACAAACAACTGAGTTTGAAGCAGAGATTAAGATGGATGGTGAAAAAAGAGTAGCTGTATTTGAAGACAATCAATTAAAGCCTAATACAGAATATAAAGTAGAATTGCAAAAATATAAACGTACATACAAAGATAATGGTGAAAATGAAGATGTACCTTTAGGCGATGTGGTAAAAGTAAAAAAGAACTTCAAAACTGATGGATCTGAAGAAGGATCTATTAAGATTGGAAAAGATGTTAAATATCACATCAACACATTTATACAAGATAGAGAAATATTTGGTAACAAAGAAGAGTTTAAGTTAGAACTTATAAAAGTTACAGATTATGATGCAGAAGAAAAGAAACAAATTAGTAGTGATATTGCTGCTGCTAATAAAAGTAGAAATTATAATCAAGCAAAAGAAATCGTAGATGAAAAATTAAAGTCTTGTGATAAAAAAGAATTAAAATTAACTTATTTGAAAGATAATCATCAAACAGGTCACGAATGTAGCGTATTTGAAGCAACATGGAATGATTGTTTTTATCAAAGTGACGAGTATGTTGCTGTGCTTCATCTTACTGAAAATGGTAAAGATAAATATGATGATTTTGTTTATCCTGAAATATTTGATGTAGCTGAAGAAAAAAATGAGTTTGAACCTAAATATGTAGAAACAAACTTGCCACAATTTTCAAAGAAGACATTCAATTTATCATTTGGTGAAGAACCTATACTATTTATGTATGATAATAGTGTATCTGCTTATGATAACGATGGTAAGCTTAAATCAGCAGATGGTAAAAACATAGTTAAACATGAAGAAAAAGATAAGTTAAATAAAATAGCGAATGGTGTTATAAAAGATAAAGATGGTAATAAAATAGGTTTACCAAATGGTAAAGAAGAATATGGTAATTTTGTAGAGGTTTTTTATAGAACTGAAGGAGAATCACCAGAACAACGTAAAAAATTACCTATAAAACTTTCATTTGACGGGGAAAGATATGTCTATACATATGATTGCTCTGAATTTAATGTTGAGTATGGTAAAAAAGTATATTTTGAGATTATGACACCTACAAATAAACCAAGTAAAAATAAAGTAGATCAATATTGTAAAATTAGTAATTTTACAGCAGGAAATGATGATATTAAAATAAAAAAAGGTGACACTGATTATGATAGAGCTGATGAAAATCATGGTAGTAATGGAAGACTATGGGAATATGAAACTACTTGTTATGAATCAGATCCTATTACAAGCAATGTAGATCTTAAAATAGAGTTAAAAAAAGCAAAAAAGAATGATATGGATATAATTGCTGAAACTAACGATAAAAATGACGAAAATGTTTTGATTAAAGTTAAGGAAAACAATGAAGAAAAATTTATAAAAAATAATGAAACATATACAAAAGATATTATTCGTAACCAGTCAGCTGATAAAAAAGCCTATGTTTTAGGAGAAGGTTCAATTAATATTAAACCAAATATTGATCCTTATAATAAAGATTCTAACAAAAGATGTGAATATTATATTGAAGATATAACAATGAAAGTTGGTAAAAATAAAGCTATATCACTTAATGATAAAGATAAAGACGAATATCTTAAATCCAATGTTGAAATTGCAAAAGATGGAGAAGGCGGATTTAATATAAAGGTATCTAAAATATCTGAAAATATAGAAATAAAAGTTAAGGTAGAAAAAGTTGGTGAAGATGATGGATATTCTCTAGAAATTATTGATAAACCAACTCCAGATAAACAAGATGGTAAAATAAGTTTTTATAATCTTAATAGTAAAGGAAAAAGTGTTGATGTTGTTGCTCAAAAAAAGGGAGTGAAAGATTTTAGTGAAAGATGTGATATAGATTACTATAATTCACAAAAATATACACCTTGTATAGACACAACAACAGGTGAGGATGGAACAGAGAAGAAAACTATACGTCAATATGGATTTAAATTGGAAGGTAATACTAAGAAAGTATTGAAATTTAAAGATTTTAGATGTTATGATACTTCAACTAGAGGTCAATTATTCAGAAAACCATTTATTATAAAAGATGATACTGAAATAATATATGATCCTGTTGCTCCAATTGTTGATGAACATGAAATTGTTGGAGATGGTTATTTTTCACAATTTAAAGAAGTTAAGATTAAAACAAAAGATGATGATATGGTATCAAAAGTTACATATCAAAAAGTTGAATCTAATACAGCAGATTCAAAAGAAGTTGTATCTGAAGAAAAAGAGATTAATAAAGAATATGATAATAAATATTCATTTATTATCAATACTTCGGATATATATCGTGTATGGGTTTATGATAGAGCAGGTAATAAATCTGTTAAAGGATATGACATACAAACAGATTGGATCGATACAGGAGCACCAGAATTTACTAGCGAGGTACATCTTGATGATGTTATGACTAATGCATATCATAATCAATGGATTGGTGGAAACAAAGAACATAAACTATCAGTAAAAGCAGAAGATAAATTATCTAATATTGCAGAGGTAGGTTTTGATGGTGATAGAGTAGAAGGTATTAGAGTTGAAACTAGCAATAATTACTCAAAAGAAAAATGGGTTAATATTATTATTGCTCCAACAGTAAACTATAATGGAACACTAGTTATATATGCTAAAGATGCAGTAGGAAACAGATCTGAAAATTTAAGTATCAAAGTTAAAGTAGATAACCAAGCTCCAAAGGTTAGTGAATTACAAGAACGTTCAGTTTCATTAATAGATGGTACTGAAAAAGATATTTATCAACCAAAGGATAATAAATACTGGGCTAAGAGTGGTTTTAACATTTCTTATGGTAAGAAAGCTGATAGAGACGAAGGCTCTAACATTGCTGAACTTCGCTATAAGGTTAAGAACAACCCAGTAGCTTTTGATAAAGACGGAAATAGAGTTAATAATTTTAAATTTGAAGATGCAATTGATCATAATTCAAATAAGGCTGTATTTGATAAAGAAAAAAATTGCTTTAATTTCACAATAGGAAAAGACGTGACACAAGATGTAAGTATACCTCTTAGAGAAGTTGAAGTACAACTTGTAGATGAGGCAGGAAATATTTCAGAATTTAGTAAACAATTTGAAGTTGGTTTTGATAATACAAAGCCTAATGTTACAGAATTAGAATTAGATCCTGAACTTAACGAAAATAATTGGGAAAAAGCAGCTCGTATTTGTACTTTTGGTATCTTTGATAATAGAAAGAACACTCTTAAAGCTACTGTAGAAGATAACGGTAAGAGTGAAGAGATGAAAGGCTACGAATGGTCTGGTATAAATGATGTAATTCTTCATTCAGGTGAAGGTGAAGATAATGAAGAGCATTTGAAGAAATTCGAAGATTACGATGGTAAAGGTGTTTATACTTGTAAGATAAGGAATAAAGGTAAAAATGATGAATTTATCACAATTACAAGAGCATATGAAGTAGGTACTGATCTAAAGGTAAGTATTGAAACAGTAGATAACGTATCTAATGGGTCAGCTGCTAGAATGCTTGGTAGTGCTGATACTTTTGAAGATAATAAATTTGAAACAGTAGATCATTTAGTTCTTGAAAATGTTCCTCCAAAAGCAAGCATAGAAGCTTCAAATAAAGCTGATAAGGGAGGAAACACAGCAGAAGATGTTGTAACTGTAGAAAAAGACAATAAACTATTAGATACTAATAGAAGTGAAGCAACAAAACATTATAGTGAAGGTGACAAGAATTGGTATTCTGGTGACATTTACTTTAAAGTACATACAGAAGATGCTGGTAAAAGCCAATCAGGTTTATTTAATATTAAATCTGATATTAATGATAAAGATGTAGCTAATAATAGAAAAGATATTGCTGGCAATAAAGTAAGCGATCATGAAAAATTAGCTTATCTTAATAAACAAGTTGAAAATGAAGACTTCTATATTAGTACAGGCAGTATAAAACAATATGAAGGAAAATTTAAAGCAAGCGTAGAAGCTGAAGATATGGCTTATAATAAGAGTGGTAAGAGCAATAGCACTATCTATATAGATAGAACTGCTCCTGAAGTTGAGAAATTTGAATTCATTGGTAATGGTAAAAAAGAAACTGGTAAAGCAGATCCTGTAATTGTAAGACATGATTATGGATACTTCTTCCAAGACAGTGTAAAAGTCAGAATTTACGTTAAGGATAATGATAACGGTTCTGGTATTAAGCATGTTCAATACAAACTTGTAAATTATGCTTATAGTGCTGCTGGTGAAGAAGCAAGCGAAGCAGTAGCAGCTGTTAATAAAGATGGTTACGCTGAAATTACTATAGATAAAGGATTCAAAGGTGGAATCATAGCTAGAGTATTTGACAATGTTGAAAATGAATCTAAGACAGTTAGACCAGATGACGTTGTTGTTGAAACTGAAGGCGTTAGAATGAAAGATAGTGATATCGTATTTGATAGACCTTCAACTGAATATAGAGATATCAACGGTACTGATCTTTATGCTAACGATGTAAAGGTTGACCTTACTATCGGTAATGAAGCTAATAGTCGTGATGAAGAAACAGGTAAAGAAAAGAATGGTTTAATCTTTGCTGGTATTAGTAAAGTTGAGTGGAATATTACTGCACCTAATGATACTGCTAATAACCAAAGTGGTACACTTGTTATAGATAAAGCTGGTAATATAACATCTGACTCAGGTTGGTCAGCTACTCAAAAAGACCGTAACCTAGTTACTCAAGCTAAGAAATCATTTGTTGTAAGCAATGACAGTAATGATATTATAATGTATGTAAAAGTTACAGATAATGCAGGCGTTGTAGTTGATAACTCAATGAGAATTAGTATTGATAAGACAAAACCTGTTATAGATGTTTCATATGATAACAACTCTTATGATAGAGAGTTCGCAAGTGAAAATGAATTCTACAAAGATGATAGAACAGCAACTATCAAAGTATACGAAAGAAACTTTGATGAAAATCGTGTAATTACAGAGATTAAGAACCTTGAAGGCTCAGCTCCTTCATTATCAAACTGGTCACACGATTATAATGGTAGCAATCCAGATAAAACTGTTCATACTGCAACTATACATTATGGATCAGATGGTAACTATAAGTTTAGCATGGAAGCTACTGATAGAGCTAACAACAAAGCAGATAATAATGCTAGTACACAATTTGTTATAGATAAGACTGTTCCTACAGCAACAGTTACATTCGATAATAATGATGCAAGAAATGGTAACTATTTCAAAGCAGCTAGAACAGCAACTATTACAATAAATGAGCATAACTTTAGTGCTTCAAGATACAAAGCACTTATCACTTCTCCAAGTGGAGCAGCTATTCCTGGAACAAGTGGATTTAGCTCAAATGGTGATGTTCATACAGCAACAGTATCATTTACAGAAGATGGTGTATATTCATTTGATTTTGATTTTGCTGATAAAGCAGGTAATGCTATGTCAGATTTCAAACCAGAAGAATTTGTTATAGATAAAACAGTTCCTGAGGTTAAGATCACTGGTATAGAAGATAAATCAGCTAATAATGGAGAAGTAGCACCAATAATCAATATAACTGATACTAACTTTGATGAAAGTGGTTATACAATTAAGCTAAACGGAGCAAATCATGAAGAAGAAATTAAACTTGATGGTAACACAAGTAATAACGGACAAGGTTTAACATTCGCATTCAATGATTTTGCTAGAGAAAAAGAAGTAGATGATGTATATACATTAGAAGCTACTTCAGTAGATAAAGCAGGTAATGAAACAAAAGAAAATATTGAATTTTCAGTAAATAGATTTGGTTCTAATTATACATTTGCTGATGATGTACAAAAATATAGAAATAAATACATTCAAAAAGAAGTTGATGTAGTAGTAAAAGAAACTAACGTTGATATAATTGAAGAAGATTCAATTCAAATAGTAGTTTATCGTGGTACAGATACAATCACACTTAAAAAGGGTAGTGACTATACTGTAAAAGACATCAGCGATCAAGCAAAAGGTAAATGGAAACAAAATCAATACACAATAAAATCAGAAGTCTTTGCAAAAGACTCTACATATAAAGTACAAGTATCATCAAAAGATAAAGCTGGTAATACAAACAGTAACGTACAAGATGATAAAAAAGCAGAATTATGGTTTGGTGTAGATAAAACAAAACCTACTATAGTATCTAACAATCTTAAAAATGATGGAAGATACGCTGTTAACAACATGAAGGGTCAACTATTCATATCTGATAACCTATTATTAGATTATGATAGTGTTGAAATTAAGTGTAACGATGAGAAGGTAGACTTCGATAAGAGTGAAACAGATGATTATACTTTCGATATTGAGAGTATGAACAAGACTCAAAATGTAAGTATTGTAGCAAAGGATAAAGCAGGAAACGAAAGCGAACAAAAAATAGGTAATTTCCTTGTTACAACTAACCTATTCTTCAGATGGTTACACAATACACCATTGTTCATAGCTACAATTGCAGTTTTAGTAGCAGCTATTGCTTCTTCTATAGTTGTAATTGTGAAAAAGAAACAAAAAATGAGATTTTAGAAAATAAGCTTTTATAATTTATTATTTGATTTCTTATTTATATATTAAATGCAATGCTAGAGGTTAATTGTGCCTTTGGCATTGCTTTTTAAATAAAAA
>Ga0352977_1007067_pt1 | contig 7794 bp, 3 predicted proteins | sample Cowrumwitchgrass_2_FD_205946 | JGI IMG/M metagenome (GOLD analysis project Ga0352977, IMG submission 205946) | Metatranscriptome of Cow rumen microbial communities from the University of Illinois at Urbana-Champaign, USA - Cow X-1 switchgrass... | ecosystem: Host-associated > Mammals > Digestive...
AAGTAAATCAAATGAAAAAATAACAAGTGAATAAGAAAATTAGGTTAAAATATATACCTAGATATAAGCTTTTTAGAAAAATATTCTAATAACATACAGAAACTTATAATAAATCCTAGCATATGTAAGAAAATGACAATTATTTATATGAAAATATTAAATTTATTAAAAAAATATTAATATATATTGATATATAATTAAAAAGATGATAAAATAAATTAAGGCGAGGCATATAGAGTGGTATTTGGGAGGTTTATACATATGGGAAGTAAAGTGAGTATAAGTAAATTATGTAGAGGATGTATGAATTCTATAGAAGATACTACAGGTGTTTGCCCAATATGCGGATTTAACGTTGAGATGTATAATGTCAAGAAGAATGAATTAAGATTAAATTTTATACTTACGAGTAGGTATATGATTGGAAAGGTTGTTGCCGAAAGTGATAACGAAATTACGTATATCGGCTGGGACCTAGTAGTTGATTGTAGAGTACTTGTAAAAGAATACTATCCAAAGGGGTTAGTAACAAGAAACAAAGTAGATGAGGGTAGAGTAAATTTAGTAGATAACAGTACAGAAGGTATTTTTTGTGATAGGAAGAAGTCTTATAAGAAAGTTTCTAATGACATGGTTAATCTTAGAAAGAATTCTGGAATGGTAAAGGTAGTAGATGTTTTTGAAGACAATAATACCATTTATCAAGTTATCTTGTGTCCAGGGGGACATACAGTCTCAGACGTATTATTAAAATATGACGGAATGATACCAGCTAATCATGTAGGAAAGATTATTACTAGTGTAGCTGATAATTTAAGTATTATGCATAAAAGTGGAATTTTGTGTGATGCGATAAATGTTAATAATATTCTAATCACTGATAAATATGAGATTGAAATGTTAGATTATAATACAGCATCTAATTTTTTAAAATATAATAATGCAGGTGTAAAATCAGACATATATGATGTGTGTGCGATTGCATATATTATGTTAGTTGATAGATTACTTACAAAAGCTGAAAAAGTAGCACTGAGAGAGCGAATTGCTCGTGTGAATGATGTACGAAGACCTTCAGAACTTGGTGTAAATATTTCATCAGATTTTGAGGAGGTTATAATAAAGGGATTAGGATTTGAATATAATTCTTCTAAAGAATTATATAAAGATTTATCTTCGATAAAGAAATTCGAAGATAAAAATAATCCAAACATAGCACAAATGAAGGATTTTAAGACAGTTAATGAAAACAATATGTGTAATGTTCAGGAGGGTAGGCAAGATATGATGAGAGAGGATAGAAATGAGAGAGGTATAAATAATTCAGCTTATTTATATAATCAATCACAAGGTGGTTATCGAAGTAATGGAATGAATGTAGGTTCAGCTAATGGAACAGCTAGGTTAAATTCGGCACTTAGATCAGGAAGATATAATAATTCTAATGTAGGTGGAGGCTATAAGAATGTAGATAATGTAACAACTGTATACGATGATGCAGACGAGTCAAGATATAATGATAATGTTGTATCATTAAATAATGAAAGCATGGTAAATGCGTCAAGAAATTATACGTCATATCCTATCCAAGACGAATGGAATGATAGGAATATGGGACGTGTAAGGGGCAGTTACAATGGAGTAGATAATACTTCTAGTATTACATATCAAAATAGCAATCAAGCAAAGAAAGTTCCAAATAGACCTAAAAGACCAGCAGTTTCTGCTGAAAATTATCCTATGTCATATAATAATGGCAATAGAGTTCAATTAAATAATAGCGCTGCGCTAAATCATGTAGGAACTACAAGTTTCTTAAATAGTGATAATGAAGAGTTAAGAAACAGAGGAAATAAGACGAACTATGATGTAATGCCAATGAATTTTGACGACGAAGAAAAGAAATCAGGTAAGAAAACATTCTTTTCAGTAGTAGCATGTTCATTGCTAGTTGGACTTGCAGTATTTATGGTTGTAAAAACTTATATGGCACCAAAAGAAGAACAAGCAAATGCTTCTAATAATAAATATAATAATCAATCATCTACAAGCGCACCAAGACAAGATAACTCAAAAGCTAAACTTGATGATGGAACAGAATATAATGTAATGCAAGTAAATCTAAAATCAAATGTATTAAAGACAATATTAGAAGAAAGATTTAAATCAGCAGGAAAAAATGTTGATATGACTAAGCTTACAACCAAAGATTTAAGTGAAATTAAGGAACTTACTTTAGATGGACAATCAATTGATACACTAGAAGATTTATCATATTTTCCAGCACTTGAAAAAGTAAGTCTTAATGGTAGTGAATTAACAGATAATATAGTGGCTTCTTTAAAAGGTATACCAAGATTAAAAGAAATAGATTTATCTAATAATCCAGATTTGACTACAATAGATTCTCTTAAGAATTGTGAAAAGCTTGAAAAAGTAAATCTTGGCAACACTGGAGTAACAAAAGATGTGGCTGATAGAATAAATGTAAATAGAAGTTCTACAGTATCATTTGATTTTGCTGAATAAATAGAATATATATACTATTTATTATAGAAAAAACTAAGTAAAGCTTTGAAAAATTAATAAAAAATTAAATTTAAAAAAATAATAAAAAAAATATTGACAAACAACAGATTATATGATACATTAGTTGCGTTGTGTACGATAAAGGTACAATAACATTACTGCCAAAGACAGTAGGTGCTGTAAAGCATAAGGTTAAAACGCCTACCGAGGATTGTGATGTGATCATGTGATTTGATTAATTCTATCTCCTTGTCTTTGTAGGCAAGGAGATTTTTTTTACTAGATTGAAGTATTACATCTGGCGGTGAGAATCTATAAGGAGGTAAGGAAAATGGCTAAAGTAGAATTAAAACAACCTATAGTTGATGAAATTTCATCTTATGTTGAAAAGACTCAAGCTGTAGTATTAGTTGACTATTGTGGATTGACAGTTGAGCAAGATACAATATTACGTAAAAAGCTAAGAGAGGCTAATGTTGTATATAAAGTATACAAAAACACAATGTTAAAGAGAGCTTTTGAAGGAACTGATTATGAGACATTGTCACAACATCTTGATGGACCAACAGCTGTAGCATTTGGACTTGACGATGCAACTGCACCAGCAAGAATTATGAGCGAAGTAATGAAAGAAGCAGAAAAGCTTGAATTCAAAGGTGGAGTAGTTGATGGTACTTACTATGACGCTGATGGACTTAAAGTTGTTGCTAAGATTCCATCAAAGGATGTTTTGTTATCAAAATTACTTGGAAGCTTACAATCACCTATTGCAAACTTTGCTCGTGTTATCAAGCAAGTTGCTGAAAAACAAGAGGAAGTTGCATAATTGACATAAAGTAGTAGACTTTAAAAAATAAAAATTAAAAAAGAAAATATGGAGGTATTATAATGACAACTCAAGAATTTATAGAAGAAATTAAAAAATTATCAGTTATGGAATTAAATGATTTAGTAAAAGCATGTGAGGAAGAATTCGGTGTATCAGCAGCAGCAGGTGTTGCAGTAGTAGCAGCAGGTGGAGAAGCTGGAGCAGCTGAAGAAAAATCTGAATTCGACGTAGAATTAACAGAAGTAGGCGGAGCTAAAGTTAAAGTAATCAAAGTTGTTCGTGAAGTAACAGGCTTAGGATTAAAAGAAGCTAAAGAATTAGTTGACGGAGCTCCTAAAGTAATCAAAGAAGGCGCATCAAAAGAAGAAGCTGAAGAAATCAAAACTAAACTTGAAGGCGAAGGCGCTAAAGTTACTCTTAAATAATTTAAGAAGTGTTGAAAAATTAAATTTATGTTTTACCGGGTACTTAAATGTATTGTACCCGGTATTTTCATAAGACATAAGGCAGAAAAATTTAAAGAACATAATAAAAGATAAAGTTACAGAATATTAATTACAAAAACATTAGTTAAAGAACATAAATTACAAAATGAAAAAGAATAGACTTAGATTGTATAGACTTGATTTAAAGAAAATGTATTTGAGAAACTTGTAGACAGTAATTAAATAATAGAAAATAGAATTGGACAGATAAAGATTTGACATAATTTGTGGTGCTAAAGTAGTTAAAGTAGAGAGCACATTAATATATATTCGTGAAAATATCATTAATTTTTAAAAATTTTTATATTTGAGCAGAGCACTTAGCGAGGTGGTTTCGAGCTTAGTGAAAGTCTACAAGTCAACTTGGCGAGGTCTTATCGAGCCTAGTTGAGCTTGTTATAATAGATAGTTTGCAGTTAGAATTGGTAGCTTAAGTTAGCGAACTAAATATAAAAGTTTATTATATAAATTGTTATAGAATCGTAGTAATATAAATTCAATAAAATATAATCAACAGAATAATGAAGTATTCATAAAGTATTAAAAACATTTATAGTTATATTCAATAAATTTAAGAAAGTATAAAGCAATTCATTAAAGGGGGAGCAAAATAATTTTTAAAAGACGTTTTGCTACCTAATGTATTGAATTTGAAAAAATAAAGAATATGCATAGGTTTTAAAAAATGCTTTTTGTATATTGTACACGTCAGAAGAAATCAAGCAAATTTGGATAATAAAATATTTAGAAGAAAGATTATAAATCGAATATGTAAGTATCATTTATAAAAAATCATTATAAAAAATTTGTTAATAAAAATTTGTTATTGATAAAAAAAGTGTTGACATATTGACAAATATGTGGTAGCATGAAAAATGCACTATCATGGTGTTAATTGCCAAAATGTACTTAAAGTGTAGATTGAGGCCTATTCATATATTAATTCAAGGAGTGAAATGGCAATGGTTAAGAACAGAATTCGTCCAATAAAAGTTGGAAACGGCATTAGAATGAGTTACTCTAAACAAAAAGAAGTGCTGGAAATGCCTAATCTCATTGAAGTTCAAAAAGAATCATACCAATGGTTCATTAATGAAGGACTTAGTGAAGTTTTTAGAGATATCTCTCCCATAACAGACCATGGCGAGAATTTAAGCTTAGAGTTTGTAGATTTTTCATTATGTGAGGAAGATAAGAAGTATACAATTGAAGAGTGTAAAGAAAGAGATGCTACTTTTGCAGTACCCCTAAAGGTAAAAGTGCGACTTCATAACAGGGAAAATGATGAGATAAGTGAGCATGACATATTTATGGGTGATTTACCATTGATGACTCAAACAGGAACATTTGTTATAAATGGTGCTGAGAGAGTTATAGTTAGTCAATTAGTACGTTCACCTGGAATCTATTATGATATAGGTCATGACAAAATAGGTACAGAACTTTTCTCATGTACAGTTATCCCTAATAGAGGTGCATGGTTAGAATATGAAACTGATTCTAATGGTGTATTTTATGTGCGTGTAGATAGAAATAGAAAGGTTCCTATCACAGTGCTACTTAGAGCACTAAATCTTGGAACAAATCAAGAAATTTTAGACAAATTTGGTGAAGAAACTAAAATATTAGAAAGTATGAAAAAAGATCCATCTGACAATTATCATGATGGTTTACTTGAGTTATACAAAAAATTACGTCCGGGCGAGCCTCTTTCAGTTGATTCAGCTGAGAGTTTAATCAATAGTATGTTCTTTGATGTAAGAAGATACGATTTGGCTAAAGTTGGACGTTATAAGTTTAATAAAAAGTTAGCTTTGAAAAACAGAATTGTTGGTTTCGAGTTAGCTGAGGATGTCATCAGTGATGAAACTGGTGAAGTTATAGCAGAAGCAGGTGTTGTTGTAGACGAAGATCTTGCTGTAGCTATACAAAACTCTGCCGCTGAATATGTAATGGTAGTTACAGAACAAAAGGTAGAAAAAGTATTATCTAACATGATGGTTGATCTTAATTCATTTGTTGATGTTGACAAAAAAGAATTAGGAGTAACTGAAGATGTTTATTATCCAGTCTTAAAACAAATCTTAGATGAATTTACAGATATAGAAGATATAAAAGACGCAATCGAAAGAAATATAAATGAATTAATTCCAAAACATATTACAAAAGATGATATATTCGCATCTATAAACTATAATATGCATTTGGAGTTTAGCCATATAAATAGTAAAGATGAAAGAATCGGTAACAAAGACGATATCGATCATCTTGGTAACAGAAGAATTAGAGCTGTTGGTGAATTACTTCAAAACCAATATAGAATTGGTCTTTCAAGAATGGAACGTGTTGTAAGAGAAAGAATGGGAACACAAGATATAGAAGGTGTTTCTCCTCAATCACTTATTAACATTAAACCAGTAACAGCAGCTGTAAAAGAATTCTTTGGTAGTTCACAGTTGTCACAATTTATGGATCAAAATAACCCTCTTAGTGAGCTTACTCACAAAAGACGTTTATCAGCTCTTGGACCTGGTGGCCTTTCAAGAGATAGAGCTGGTTTCGAGGTTCGTGATGTTCACTATTCACATTACGGTAGAATGTGTCCTATTGAAACACCTGAAGGTCCTAACATTGGATTAATTAACTCACTTGCATCTTATGCGAGAATAAATGAATACGGTTTTATCGAAGCTCCTTATAGAAAAGTAGATAAAACTGATCCTAAAAATCCAAGGGTTACAGACGATGTTGTGTACCTTACAGCTGATGAAGAGGATAAATTCCACGTTGCTCAAGCTAATGAGGAAATTGATGAAAATGGTTATTTTGTTAAGAATAATGTATCAGGACGTTTCCGTGAAGAAACATCAGAATTTGAAAAATCAAAAATTGATTTAATGGACGTTTCTCCTAAGATGGTATTCTCAATAGCTACTGCCATGATACCATTCCTTCAAAATGATGATGCTAACCGTGCCCTAATGGGGTCTAACATGCAACGTCAGGCAGTGCCACTACTTATAACAGATGCTCCTGTTGTTGGTACTGGAATGGAGAAAAAAGCAGCAGTTGACTCAGGTAACTGTGTTGTTGCTAAAAAATCAGGTGTAGTAGAAAGATCATCATCAAAAGAAATAATTGTTAAAAATGATGATGGTACAAAATCAAATTATACAGTACTTAAGTTTGCAAGAAGTAACCAAGGTACATGTCTAAACCAAAGACCTATCGTATTTAAGGGAGATAGAGTTCAAGCCGGAGAGGTTATTGCAGATGGACCTTCTACTTCAAACGGAGAATTAGCATTAGGTAAAAACCCTCTTATCGGTTTCATGACATGGGAAGGTTATAACTACGAAGATGCTGTATTACTTAGCGAAAGATTAGTACAAGAAGATGTTTATACATCAGTTCATATAGAAGAATATGAAGCAGAAGCAAGAGATACAAAGCTTGGACCAGAAGAGATCACAAGAGATGTTCCGGGTGTAGGTGATGAAGCACTAAAAGACCTTGATGAAAGAGGTATTATTAGAATAGGTGCTGAGGTTCGTGCTGGTGATATACTTGTAGGAAAGGTTACACCTAAGGGTGAAACTGAACTTACAGCAGAAGAGAGACTTCTTCGTGCGATTTTCGGTGAAAAAGCAAGAGAAGTTAGAGATACATCACTTAGAGTACCTCATGGTGAATTCGGTATTATTGTTGATGCAAAAGTATTTACACGTGAAAATGGTGATGAACTTCCACCAGGAGTTAATGAATCAGTACGTGTATATATTGCTCAAAAAAGAAAGATTCAAGTAGGAGATAAGATGGCTGGTCGTCATGGTAACAAGGGTGTTGTTTCAAGAGTACTTCCAGTTGAAGATATGCCATTCTTACCAAATGGTCGTCCTCTTGATATCGTACTTAATCCACTTGGTGTGCCATCTCGTATGAACATAGGAC